>Ga0209347_1000276_pt1 | contig 140568 bp, 121 predicted proteins | sample AutmiccommuBRH23_FD_187382 | JGI IMG/M metagenome (GOLD analysis project Ga0209347, IMG submission 187382) | Deep subsurface microbial communities from Mt. Terri, Switzerland - Autotrophic microbial communities BRH/23 (SPAdes) (version 2) | ecosystem: Environmental > Aquatic > Deep subsurface... | reverse complement strand
AAAGCACACAAATCTGCCAGAAATCGCCCGAAATCGGAGGTTTTCTCTCGATTTTTGAGCGAAAGCCGAAAAAAACAGCGCGGAAACGCGATGGCGGCATTTTTGGGCGTCTTGATCAGAGGTTCCCAAGCAGACGGATTACCGACGGCCCGGTCATTCATGGCGAATTAAGTAACCAATATCACTTCGGAGCGACTGCTTCCAGGCGAACGGCAACGCGCGCTGCCCCGGAAATGACGAGTCCGGCATACCGCCGGACCCGTCTGACCTTTGCGGGCGCCACAGGACCGTCTTAAAGCGCGAGGTCTTCCTTCGACTTGCCGCTGGCGAGTGCTTCCTTGAACCAGTTGGGGCGCTTGCCGCGCCCCGACCAGGTCTGCTCCGGATTGGCGGGATTGTGGAACTTCACTTTGGCTTTTTCGCCTTTGCCCGTGCCAAAGAGTTCATCGATGGTGTATCCGAGGCTCTTGGCATATTGCACCACCTGCTTCCGGGCATCGCCCAGTTGCTGCTTGTGGCGGACCTTTTTCTGTTTGGCAGCTTCGGCCATGAGCTCATCGAGTTCGGATGGGCTGAGTTTGGAAAGATCGATGGTCATTCTTTGTGACTCCTATCGTTATCGGCGTGGAAGCGATCTCTATCTGGCGTATCAGGGGTCCGGGCGGGGGTGCCCAGACTCCTGGCGAAATAATAATGCAAAACTTCACCAGTTTCACGCTTATTGCAACGATCCAATCTCTACGGAGAGTCAATCAATAGGCAATATTCCGGTAGTTCAGGATTTCTATCGCTGATTGCACTTGGAAACTCCGGTCAAGGTTGAGTCTCGATGCCGACGCCTGGCGTCGCCAGGGGCGCTGCTTCAGTTGAGCGTGCATGACGGCCTGCCGAGCCTTGACCGGCCCGGCTGGACATCCAGCCGTGAAGTCCATTTCGCCCGAGTGGGCATCGTCTGTGCCGGGCATTGCGCGCATCCCGAGTCGGCGCGCTGCGAGCACCTGTAGACTGAGGGTCTGCGGTTGAGGGAAAGAACGAGATCGATGAACAGCGCAGCCGAGCCTTGCCTGTTGGTGGTGGATGACGACGAAGAGATCCGTGATCTGCTGGCGCGCTATCTTTCGGAGCATGGGTTTCGAATGGTCACTGCCGCAGACGGCACGGCAATGCGCGCGGTGCTGTCCAGCCAATCGATCGATCTGGTCATTCTCGATTTGATGCTGCCTGGCGAAGATGGCCTCAGCCTGTGCCGGTGGCTGAGGAGCGAGTCGGCAACGCCGATCATCATGTTGACCGCGCGCGTCGAGCAGACCGAGAGGGTGGTCGGACTGGAGGTAGGCGCCGACGACTACATCACCAAACCGTTCGACCCGCGGGAGTTGGTGGCGCGGATCCGGGCGGTGTTGCGCAGATCGGGAGTCAGCCAACGGGCGAGCGCCGAGCCGGAAGATTCGGGGCACTACGGTTTCCGTGGCTGGCGGTTGGACAGTCTGGGCCGAAACCTGTTCGATCCCGACGGTCGTCCGATCGAGTTGAGCGCCGGTGAGTTCGATCTGCTGCTGACTTTTGTGGAAAGTCCTCATCGCGTGTTGGATCGTGACACCTTGCTCGATCGGACCCGAGGCCGGGTCTTTACGCCGTTCGATCGAAGCATCGATGTGCAGATCAGCCGGCTGCGAAGAAAACTGGAGCGCCCGACCGACAGCGCGCCGCTGATTCGCACCGTTCGAGGCGCGGGTTACATTTTTGCGGCGCGGGTGGAGCGCCAGTGATCGGATGGTCGAAAACGCTGCGTGGCCGCACCATTGCCCTGGTTGCCCTTGGCGCGTTGGTGTCGCATGTTCTCGGTCTTGCGGTGTACTTCGCCTTCAATGCGTCCAACCTGAGCTCCGCACGTGAGCAGCAGGTCGTCGAGCGGCTGGCGACCACGGCCAAGCTGATGGAGCGCCTGCCACGCGAGAATCGGCCGGATGTGGTGGCAGATCTGTCCCAAGCCGATTTCCGGCTTGCCTACGGAGCGGCCAGCCAGGTCGCGCTGGCCGATTCCGGCGAGGAGGACACTCGTCTCGTCCGCGGCGCTCTGGCGCTGGCGCTCGGAGTGTCGACCGAGGACTTCGTGTTCGCCGATTACGAGCTTTCCGGGACGAACGCCGGACCTGCAGACGCGGATCCGCCACGGACCATTCTGGCCGAGCGCGTGGCACGCTGGTTCCGGTTTCGCGAAGACTTGTACGTATCGCTGCAATTGGCCGACGGCGACTGGCTCAATGCCCGAGTCAGGGGTCGGCCACTTGCGAATTTCCTCAACAGTAGCGTCGTTTGGTCGGTCGGACTGATGGTGCTGACGGTTGCGTTTCTGAGCGCCTTGGCTGTGGCGCGCCCGCTGGCAGGGCTCAAGCGGTTCGCGCAGGCAGCCGAGACGCTGGGCATGAATGTCGAGCATGCAGCGCCGCTGGCGGAGGACGGGCCGCTGGAAATTTCGCGTACCGCGCGGGCGTTCAACCGGATGCAGGATCGGGTTCGCACCCTCGTGGAAGATCGAACGCGGATGCTGGCCGCCATGTCGCATGATTTCCGAACGCCCCTGACCCGGCTTCGGCTGCGGGCCGAGTTTCTGGCTGCGCCGGAGGATCGCCGCAAGATGCTGCGCGATATCGCCGACATGGAGGCGATGGTGACATCGACGCTGCGTTTCATCAGCGACGGCAGAACCGGAGAATTGCGCGAATCCATCGACTTCGTCTCGCTGCTGACTGAAGTCTGCCTGGACATGGACCTCGAACCGCCGGAATTCCGGCTACAGGGCGCGCGGCTGGTGCGGGTGGTCTGCGCGCCGGTGGCAATGCGTCGCGCGTTCACCAATCTGCTGGAGAATGCCAAGGCCCACGCGTCCGAGGTCGATGTCAGGACAAGCTGCCATGCCGACCAGGTGATTGTTGACATCATCGACAATGGGCCAGGCATCCCGGAAAGCGAGTACGAAAATGTCTTCAAGCCCTATTACCGCCTCGATGCTTCCCGAAGTCGCCAGACTGGCAGCTCCGGTCTTGGCTTGTCGATCGCGCGGGCGGTGATCAATGCCCATGGCGGGATGATCTCGCTGCATCCGGCAGATGGCGGTGGACTCCGGGTGCAAATCTGCGTCCCGCTCGCCTGAGGAATGCACGACTCCGCGCCGGGCCGCGTGCGGCGACTACAGTTCACGCAGGAGAGTCCAAGTGCACTCGACTGTTACGCACTGTTACGTATTGGGCGGCAGATGAGATACGCCCGTTACGTTTGCGATTCAGCATGTGCGGATGCATGTCGATCTCAGGGAAATACCACAGGATGCGGTGATCGAAGCCGACCTGTGCATCATAGGCGCCGGGATTGCCGGTATCGCCATTGCTCGCCGGTTTCTGGCGAGCGACAAAACCGTGGTCTTGCTGGAAAGTGGCGGGATCGACCATGAGCCTGGGCCGCAGAGCCTGGCCGAGGGCGACAGCATCGGTTTCGACTACTACCCGCTGGGCGATTCGCGCCTTCGGATGTTCGGTGGCACCACCGCCATTTGGGGCGGGCGGGTTGCATTGCTCGACGAGATCGATTTTCAGCGCCGCGACTGGGTGCCGCACAGCGGCTGGCCGATTTCGCGCGAGCAGCTCGATCTCTGGTACGACCAGGCGCGTGCTCAGTTGGACTTGGCGAAGCTGTCGCTCGATGAGCGCCTCTACCGCGAGATCGACCCGAATGCACCGAATTTCGATCCCGGCCAGATTCGTGTCGCGTACTGGCAATTTGATCGATTGATCGGAAGGACGGGCGTTGGCCAGTGTCAGGATCTGTGGCAATCGGAAAATGTGCGGGTGCTCACTCACGCGACGGCGACCCGCATTCAGGCCGAATTGAACGGCCGCGCCATCGCGTCGGTGCGCATCGCCGAGTCCGGGGGGCGCCGCGCCACTGTCAAGGCCCGCCATTATGTTCTGGCTGCCGGAGGCATCGACAATGCTCGTATCCTGCTGGCATCCGATGACGTTCAGCCGCATGGGCTTGGCAATGCGCATGATCTGGTCGGCCGCTACTTCATGGAGCACCCGCACGCGCGCGGCGGGCGCGTACGCCTCAAGCGACCGTGGCAGCATCTGAAGCAATTGATGCTCAAGCAAGGGTTCGCCGGCAACCCGGTGGCACCCTGCTTCCGGCCCGGAGAGCAGCTTCAGATGCGGCGACGGATACTCAATACCTCATTCGCGCTGGGTTGCCGCCAGCACCCGACTCAACGAATGAATCTGCCCACGCGGTTTTACCAGGCCGCCAAGCACCGCATGGCGCCAACCAAGCGCAACCGTATGCTCTGGCAGGGATTGAAGCGCTCCGCACAATGGTTGCAGAGACACAGCGACCCGCTACGACCGTGGTTGCTGGACCGGCTCGACCGGCGCGGCATCTACGCCGTGGTGCGCGCCGAGCAGGCGCCCAATCCCGACAGCCGTGTGCTGCTGAGCGCGGATCGCGACGCATTGGGCGTGCCCAAGGCCTGCTTGGACTGGCAGCTGTGCGACCTCGACAAGCGCAGTGTGCGCGTGATGATGGAGGCCTTCGACAGCGAGCTGCGCCGACTAGATATCGGCCACGTCGAATTGCCCGGCTGGCTGCGCGACGAGGGCAGGCCCTGGCAGATCGATAGCCTTGTCAGCGGCCACCCGATCGGCGGCTATCACCACATGGGCACCACCCGGATGGCGAACGATGCCAGCGAAGGGGTGGTCGATCCGAACGGAAGAGTGTTTGGTCTGGCCAATCTACATGTCGCCGGCAGCTCGGTATTCCCGACTTCCGGCTGGGCCAACCCGACACTCACCCTGCTGGCCTTGAGCCTGCGCCTCGGCGAGCGTCTGGCCGAACTGTTGGCGGCCGATGCCAAGCCGGCCAATGTCTCGGTCGGGCAGGAGGGCCAGCGGGTAGCCTGATCGGCGGAGGCAACGTGTTCGCTCGACCGTATTGGCCGACGCTAAACGCGACTGCCAAGCCCTCTGGCCGACCAGTGGCGCCACTGCCGTCTCAGCGACTGAGGCTGGCAGCCGTTGAGCCGGTCGCTGCTTTCGGCGCTCAGGCCAGTCGAGCGAACAGCGCGGCCTTGTCCAGCGCTTCGTTTTCGGCCGCGCGCCGGTGCCGGTATTCGAACGTGCCTGCCTCCAGGCCGCGCGGCGACACCACCACCCGGTGCGGAATGCCGATGAGCTCCAGATCGGCGAACATCGCGCCCGGCCGCAGGCCGCGGTCATCGAGTACCGCTTCGTGGCCGGCGGCGAGCAGCTCATTGAGCAGCGCCTGGGCGGCTTCGGCGACGGCTGGGTCGCTTTTCGGATTGATCACGCACACCACCACCCGCCACGGGGCCATCGGCTCCGGCCAGATCACCCCGGCGTCGTCGAAGTTCTGCTCGATCGCGGCCGCGACGATCCGGCTGACGCCAATGCCGTAGCAGCCCATGTGCATGACCTGCGCCTTGCCCTGATCATCGAGCACGGTGGCATTCATCGCTTCAGCGTACTTCTGGCCGAGCTGAAAAACGTGGCCGACCTCGATGCCCCGCGCAATGCGCAGCGTTCCCCGGCCATCCGGCGAGGCGTCGCCCTCGACCACCTTGCGCACATCCACCACCCGGGTTACCCGGGCATCGCGCTCCCAGTTGGCGCCGGTGTAGTGACTTTCCCCGGCATTGCCGCCGCACACGAAATCGGCCAGCACCGCCGCGCTTCGGTCGACCAGTACCGGCACCGATTCCGGCAGGCCGACCGGCCCGATGAAGCCGGCGCTCAGGCCCGCCGCAGCGATGTCGGCTTCGCTGGCCAGCGCGGATTCGCCGCCCAGCTCGGGCAGCTTTGCGGCTTTCACTTCGTTGATCTCATGGTCGCCGCGCAGGCACAGCGCAACCAGACCGTCGACGCCGCGCACCAGGATGGTCTTCAGGCAGCGCTCGGCCGGGACCGCAAGAAAGGCGCTGATCTGCTCGATGGTCTTCTGTCCCGGCGTGTCGACCCGGGTCAGCGTCATGCCCGGCGCCGGGCGGTCTTCGGCAGGCGCAACGGCCTCGGCCAGCTCGACATTGGCGGCGTAGTCGGAGTCGTTGGAAAAGGCGATGGCGTCTTCGCCGGAATCGGCCAGTACATGAAATTCATGCGATGCCGATCCGCCGATGGCGCCGGTGTCGGCAAACACCGCGCGGAATCCCAGACCCAGGCGGGTGAAGATCCGCTCGTAGGCGCGGTACATGTTCCAGTACTCGGCGTCCAGGCTGTCGGCGCCCAGGTGGAACGAATAGGCGTCTTTCATCAGGAACTCACGGGCGCGCATCACGCCAAAACGCGGGCGGATCTCATCGCGGAACTTGGTCTGGATCTGGAAGAAGTTGACCGGCAGCTGGCGATACGAGCGCAACTCGTTGCGCGCCAGATCGGTGATCACTTCCTCGTGGGTCGGGCCGAAGCAATACTCGGCATCCTTGCGGTCGCGGATCTTGAGCAACTGACCACCGAACTTTTCCCAGCGCCCGGTCTCATCCCACAATTCGCGCGGCTGCACGGCAGGCATTAGCAATTCGATGGCACCGGCCCGGCACATCTCCTCGCGGACTACGTTTTCCACCTTGCGCAGTACGCGCAGGCCAAGCGGTGTCCAGGTGTAGAGTCCGGCACCGAGCTTGCGGATCATGCCGGTGCGCAGCATCAGCTGATGACTGATTATTTCGGCGTCGGCCGGGGTTTCGCGGCTGGTGTTCAGATGAAATCGGGACAGATGCATGGACTGGCAATGGCGGGAAACAGTGCAGCATTGTACCGGCCTCAATCCCCGGGCGGGGCCTCCGGCTCGGGCGTCGGATGGCTTAACGGCACGATGTTACGGTCGCTGCGAATGTCGACCGGTTCGTAGCTGCGGTCGGCTGGCGGTTGATCGCTGAGGTTGACCACGCCGCTGTCGTCGATCCAGCGATAGACGCGGGTGACCTGATCCGATTGCTGGGCGGGGATCGGTGTCACCTGCTCGGGTTCGCTGACTGGCCCGAACCATGCCCGGAGGTTCGGCCGTTGATCCGGGCTCAGGGTGAACCAGTAGCCAGCCGCGGCCAGTCCGATCCCGCCGATGATCGCCCAGCCTGCGCGCATCTCGGTTTCAGTCGCAGAACGCCGCGATCTGCCGGTTGGCGACCGCGATCTGTGCTTGACGCGCGGAATCGTCGAGCGGTTCGACCTGGCCGTCGTCGTCGAGGTCCATGTTCAGCGGCTGATCGCCGGACAGCAGTTCAAGGTTGCTGCGCGCCTGCTGGCACTTTTCCGGGCGCTGCGGATCCACTGGGCGGCTGGCCGCCGCTGCGGCAAGGACGTCGGCATCCGGCTCGGCAACCGTCGGTTCGGATGCGGACATGGTGCCGGTCTGCCTGACCTGTCGGACCTCGTAGCCTTCAACATCGGGCACCGAGTCGGAATAATGGGTGACGCCGTCTGCATCGACCCAGCGATAAAGCTGTTGCGCATGCACGGTTGCGATGATCGAAATCGAAGCGATGGCAGCGACCATGAGGGTGCGCGGTGATAGACGCATGACGGCGGCTCCAGTGGGGGAAGTCCGATGATAGCGCGCCCGACTGCAGATCGAGTGTTCGGGGACACTAGGTTTAAGAAACATGGGATAAGGCGAAATAAGGCGGGATTGTGTGGGAAACCGTAATCGCAGCAAAGACTTGAAAGACTCAAGCAGGCGATGAGGCCAGAACGTCTTGGTTTGCAAACCAAGGTCGTCGCTGGTCATTCCGACACATGAAGTGCGAAATACCCGATGCGCGACCTGTCCGCAGTGCACAAACCAAGTGGCGTGGTTTTACAAACCAAGTGGCGGCTTACATCGAGAGTGTCCGCCTGAACCGGGGTGCGGTGGCGCGCACGGCGGCCCAGGATCGGGCGCAATTGACGCTGGCGACCAGGTGGCCGTGTCGCTTTTGAGCTTAGCGGCTAAACTGGCGCCTGCGAGTTCAAGTTGGATCTCATGAATCAGCCAGAAACGCCACCGAGCGGGCGCGGACGCGGTATCTACCTGCTACCCAATCTGATCACTACCGGTGGTCTGTTCGCGGGCTTCTACGCGATCATCGCGGCTGCTTCCGGACAGTTCACGGCGGCATGCATCGCCGTCTTCGTCGCCGGGCTGCTCGATGGCCTCGATGGGCGGATTGCCAGGCTCACCGGCACCACCAGCGAATTCGGCGTCCAGTACGACTCGCTGGCCGATCTGGTCAGCTTCGGAATGGCGCCCGCGCTGGTGATGTATCACTGGTCGCTGTCCAGCCTGAAGCTGGATGGGTCGACGCCGGGCAAGATCGGTTGGGTCGCGGCCTTTCTTTACGCGGCCTGCGCTGCGCTGCGTCTGGCCCGGTTCAATGCCCAGGCAGGCCAGGCCGACAAGCGCTGGTTTGTCGGCCTGGCCTCGCCGGCTGCGGCGGGGCTGATGATGGCTTTCGTCTGGACGATGCACGATCTCGAACTGTCCGGCCGCGACCACCGCTACCTGGCGCTGGTGGTGACCATCGTTGCAGCATTGCTGATGGTCAGCCGCCTGCGCTATTTCAGCTTCAAGGCCTTTCCCCGCTCGGATCGGGTGCCGTTTCTGGCCATGCTGGTGGCGTTGGCGGTATTCGTCGCCCTGGCGATCGATCCGCCGCGGGTGCTGTTGCTGGTGGCCGTGGTCTATGCCGTCTCGGGCCCGCTTTATTGGCTTTGGCAGCGACGCGCGCGGGCGAGGTCGGCCGACTGATGGCTGCGGCCAGCGCTTCGATGTTCAGCGCCCGCCAGCAGGGGCTTCTGGCGGCGATGGGTTATTCGCTCTATTGCCGACGAACAGAATCCACGAGCGCGCCGGCGGTGCCGGATGCGGCCGGCCCGGTCGACGCCGGCGATCCGGCGTGCGCCCCTTCGGTCGGACCCGATGCCGCCGTCATGCGCGCGGTGCTCGGGGTCATCGGTCGGGATCCGGGAAGCGATGCCGGGCGGGTGGCCGGCATTTGGAATGAACTGGCGCTGCCGTCGCCAGACAGCCTGCGAAGCGCAGCCGGAAAGCGCGCGCTCTGGCCGACATTGCGTCGATTGCGCCGCGCCATGGGCCTCGCCAGATGAGCGCACGGCCAAGCGAATCCGCTCAGCCGGCACCGGCAATCCGGCAACTGCGCGAGGCCGACATCGACGCGGTGATGGTCATCGAGCGCAGCGCCTACGAATTTCCCTGGACGCGGGGCATTTTTGTCGACTGCCTGCGTGCCGGCTACAGCTGCTGGCTGCTGGAACAAGACAACACCATCCTCGGCTACACCGTGGTCAGCGTGGCGGCCGACGAAGCGCACATTCTGAATCTCTGCGTGGCGCCGGACTTCCAGGGCCATGGCCTGTCGAAGCGTTTGCTCAAGCGGGCGCTGGACACCGCGCTCTGGTATGACGCGCAGCGGATATTCCTGGAAGTGAGGCCCAGCAACCGGCCGGCGATCTCGTTGTACAACAATGCTGGTTTCAATGAAATCGGCACCCGTCCGAACTACTATCCGGCGCGCAACGGCCGCGAGGACGCGATCGTGATGGCCCGCGAGCTGCTGCGGCCTGAGACTGTCTAGGCAGCGCGGCCAAGGCCCGACAGGCTCCCTGGAGCCTGCGCAGGCAAAGCCCGACAGGCTCCAGGATCGCCGCGCGCGTTCAGCCCAGCCGCCGGTGCTGCTCGGTCAGGCTGTCGAGCTGGTGGCTCCAGTCGGCCAGGCGCCGGCGCTCCTGATCGACCACGGCAGCTGGAGCGTTGTCCACGAAGGTGGCGTTGCCCAGCTTGCCCTGGCATTTGCCGATCTCGGCCCGGACCCGCTTGATCTCCTTGTCCAGGCGGGCGCGTTCGGCATCGACATCGATCAGCCCGGCCAGCGGCAACAGCACGCGCAGTTCGCCGATCACGGCTGCGGCGGCGGCCCGTGGGTCGGTTGCTTCGGTCAGCCAGGCCTGCGATTCGATCGAGGCGATGAAGCCGATGCTGCCGGCAAAGCGCTCGGCCCGCTCGCGGTCGCTGGCGGTGCCGGCCTCGAACAGCAGCGGAAGCGGCTTGCGCGGCGGCAGGTTCATCTCGCTGCGCAGTTTGCGCACCGCCGAAATCACTGCCTTCAGCCATTCGATATCGGCTTCGGCATTTGCGTCGGCCTCGCCGATGTCGGCGGCCACCGGATACGGCCGCTTGCCGATGCTGTCCTCGGTCAGCCCGAGCGCCGGCTTGACCGACTGCCAGATTTCTTCGGTGACGAAGGGAATCAGCGGATGCAGGGCACGCAGCAGGGTTTCCAGAACGGTCAACAGCGTACGCCGCGTACTGGCGGCCGCCTCGGCATCGTCGCCTGCCAGCGCCGGCTTCGCCAGTTCAAGAAACCAATCGCAGAATTCGTTCCAGGTGAACTCGTACAGCGCATGACTGGCCAGATCGAACCGGTAGGCCGCGAGCTGGCTCTCGACTTCGCCAAGTGTCGCGGCGAGACGGGCGAGGATCCAGCGTTCAGCGTCGGTGGCTGGGCGACGGGATTCGGGATTGGGGATTGGGGATTCGTCGAAGCTGGGCTTCGGCTGATCTGCCGTGGCGGAAGATGGGTTCGCCTCGCATGTTGCAAATTGCCCTTGCATCGCAGATGTGGGCGTTTGCTCCTGCGAATCTCGAATCCCCAATCCCGAATCGCCGCAGTTAATAAGCACAAACCGCGATGCATTCCACAGCTTGTTGCAGAACGCCTTGTAGCCTTCGCAGCGGCTGAGGTCGAACTTGATGTCGCGGCCGTGGCTGGCGAGGCTGGCGAAGGTGAAGCGCAGGGCGTCGGCGCCGAAGGCGGGGATGCCGTCTGGGAACTCCTTGCGGGTGGCCTTCTCGATCTTCGCGGCCATCTGCGGCTGCATCAGGCCGGCGGTGCGCTTGGCTACCAGGGCGTCGAGGCTGATGCCGTCGATCAGGTCGATCGGGTCGAGCACGTTGCCCTTGGACTTGGACATTTTCTGGCCGTCCTTGTCGCGCACCAGACCGGTGATGTAGACGTCCTTGAACGGAATCTGCCCGGTGAAGTGGTCGGTCATCATCACCATCCGCGCGACCCAAAAGAAGATGATGTCGAAGCCGGTGACCAGCACGCTGGACGGCAGGTAGCGGTCGAAACCGCGCTCGGCCATGGCCTGTTGGTTGGGCCAGCCGAGCGTGGAGAACGGCCACAGGGCGGAGCTGAACCAGGTTTCCAGCACGTCGTTGTCGCGGGTGAGCGCGACATCGGCTGCCAGGCCCGAGCGCGCGCGGGCGTCGGCCTCATCGTGGCCGACATGGATCGCGCCGGTTTCGTCGTACCACGCCGGAATGCGGTGACCCCACCAGAGTTGGCGGCTGATGCACCAGTCCTGGATGTTTTCCATCCAGTGCCGGTAGGTGTTGATCCAGTTCGGCGGTACGAAGCGAATGCTGCCCGGCTTGCCATCGACGCCTTCGACCAGCTCCAGCCCACGCCGGCCCAATTCATCCATCTTCACGAACCATTGGTAGGTGAGGAAGGGCTCGATCACCTGGCCGGTGCGGTCGCCTCTGGGTACTTGAAGTTTGTGCGGTTTGGTTTCGATCAGCAGGCCGAGTGCTTCGAGGTCGGCCAGTATGGATTTGCGGGCGTCGTAGCGATCCTGGCCGCGATATTTCGCCGGAATCGAATCACTTGGGAAGCCTCCGGCGGCGGTGCCACCGACCACGAAACGGGGGCGATCTCCCGTTGCGCGAAGATGCTCGTCCTCCGATGTTGGCCCGATAATTTTCGCCTCGGCCGTGAAGATGTTGATCGGCTCGAAACCGTGGCGCTGGCCGATCGCGTAATCGTTGAAATCGTGCGCCGGGGTGATCTTCACGCAGCCGGTGCCGAACTCGCGTTCGACGTAGGCATCTTTGATGATCGGAATCTCGCGCTCGCACAGCGGAAGGCGCAGCGTCTTGCCGACCAGATGCGCGTAGCGCTCGTCATCCGGATGCACGGCGACGCAGACATCGCCGAGCAGAGTTTCCGGGCGCGTGGTGGCGACCACCAGACCGGGTCGGCCGTCCGGGCCGCGCAGCGATTCATCAGCGAACGGGTAAAGGATCGACCAGAGAAATCCGTCTTCTTCCTCGCTGACCACTTCCAGGTCGGAAATGGCGGTCTTGAGCACCGGATCCCAATTGACCAGTCGCTGTCCGCGATAGATCAGGCCCTGCTCGTGCAGCCGCACGAAGCATTCGACCACGGCTTCGGACGGCATCTCGTCCATGGTGAACACGCTGCGTGACCAGTCGCCGGAAGCGCCGAGCCTTCGCATCTGCCGCTCGATGGTGTCGCCGGAATGCTGCTTCCACTCCCAGACCTTCTCAATGAAGGCGTCGCGGCCCAGCCCATCGCGAGTGAGGTTTTCGGCGGCCAGATTGCGCGACACCACCATCTCGGTGGCGATGCCGGCGTGGTCGGAACCCACCTGCCAGAGTGTGTCGAAGCCGCGCATGCGGTGATAGCGGATCAAAGCGTCCATCAGCGTGTGCTGAAAGGCGTGACCCATGTGCAGGGTGCCGGTGACGTTCGGCGGCGGCAGCAGGATGCAGTAAGGCGGACCTTCGCCCGACGGCGCGAACGCCCCGGTGGTTTCCCAATGCTGGTACCAGCGGGTCTCGAATTCGGCGGGGCTGTAGCTTTTGGGAAGAGAGTCGGACATCGGGTCGGCTTGGTTGGGTTGGGCGGAGAATCGGGATTCGGGATTCGGGGTTCGGGGTTCGGGATTCGCAAAGGCCGGGAGCGAGAAGCATCGCGTCTCGCCGCTTACTCGCCCAAGTCCGTGCAATCGGCTCCTGCGAATCTCGAACCCCGAATCCCCAATCTCGTCCCCACCCCTCACATATCGTACTTCTTGAGCTCGAATCCGCGCGCCTGGTATTCCTTCCAGCGCTGGCGCAGGGGGTCGCGGGCGGCCGGGTCGGCGGGCACGACTTCCAGCACGCGCTCGCAGGCGCCGGTGAAGGCCTGGTCGCGGAGATTGATGATCAGCGGTCGGGCCGGGGTATCGGTGTCCGGAGTGGCGATCAGTACCGGGGTGATGTCATCGTCCTCGTCCTGCCCGGCGATCTGGTGCGCAATATAGGCATCGGCGTCGAATGCCCACAGCAGATCGTCCAGCGCCTCGGCCTGGCTGCGATCGCGCGCGAGAATCAGCGTCGGCTGATCGGCCGCGCAGGCTTTTTTTGCCAGCTCGCAGACCAGACGCAGCGGCTCGTCGCGAAACCGCGGCTTGGCGATCAGATAGAAGTCGGCGCGCATGGGGGCGGGGATTCGGGATTCGGGGTTCGGAGTTCGGAGTTCGCCAGCGGTTGCTCAAACGAATCTCCAATCTCAAATCCCCAATCCCGACCCCTCATTCCCGGCTCTATCCGTCAACCAGCGCACCAGCAGTGCCACTGGCCGGCCGGTAGCCATACCCTTGCGGCCTTCGTCCCAGGCGCTGCCGGCGATGTCGAGGTGGGCCCAGCGCTGGCCTTCGGTGAATCGCGACAGGAAGCAGCCGGCAGTGATTGCGCCACCCCACTTGCTGCCGATGTTGGCCATGTCGGCGAATGCCGAGTCCAGCGCGGGCTGATAGTCGTCCCAGATGGGCAGGCGCCAGGCCCGGTCGTGGACGGCGACGCCGGCATCCAGCAGTTCCTGGGCCAGATCGTCGTGCTTGCTCATCAGACCGCTGGCGTGCTTGCCCAGGGCCACCACGCAGGCGCCGGTGAGGGTCGCGACGTCGACGATGGCCTCGGGTTCGAATCGCTGGCTGTAGGTCAGTGCGTCGCACAGGATCAGGCGACCCTCGGCGTCGGTATTGAGCACCTCCACGGTCTTGCCCGATAGCGTGTCCAGCACGTCGGAGGGGCGATAGGCATCACCGTCGGTCATGTTTTCGACTGCGGCAACGATGGTGATCAGGTTGATCGGCAGCTTGAGCTTGACCGCGGTTGCGAAGGCGCCGATGACCGTGGCCGCTCCGCACATGTCGAACTTCATTTCCTCGATACCGCCTTGCACCTTCAGATTTATGCCGCCGCTGTCGAAGGTGATGCCCTTGCCGACCAAGGCATAGGGCTTGGCTTCGCCGGCGCCGTTCCAGCGCAGGACGATCAGCTTGGGCGGGTTGGCCGAGCCGCGCGCCACTGCCAGCAGCGCGCCCATGCCCAGGCGTTCCATTTCGGCGCGCTCCAGCACTTCGCAGGTCGCGCCTGGGTGGGCGTCGGCCAACCGCTGGGCCTGGTCGGCGATATAGGCCGGATTGCAGATATTGGGCGGCAGATTGCCGAGCTCGCGAGCCAATTCAATGCCTGCAGCCACGGCCAGACCGTAATCCAGGGCGTGTTGCCGGCTGGCATCGGCCATGAAATGCAGACTGGCCAGACCGCCGGTCTTGTCGGTGCCGTTGCGCGGCCGCGCGCGCGAGTAGCGGTAGGCAGTCCGGTCGGCGACCACCACGGACTGACTCAAGGCCCAATCGGCGTCCCGGCCATTCACGTCGAGCGTATTGAGCGTCATCAGCGCGGTGCGCGAGGCGCCATTGCGCAGCGCGCCGACCGCCGCCTCCACCGCCTTGCCGAATTCGCCCGCCCCCAGTTTCTTCTGTTCGCCCAGCCCCACCACCAGCACCCGGGCGGCGGTGATGCCGGGCAGGTCATGAATCACCAGCGTCTGGCCGGCCTTGCGCGGCAGATCTCCGCGGTTAAACAGAGCAGAGAGGCGCCCCTTGCTTTCGGCGTCCAGTGCGCTGGCGGCGGCGCTCAGGCCGGTATCCGAATAACATCCGATGACGACACAATCGACGTTCGCCAGGTGCGCAGCGCTCGCGTTCAACGAGAATTCCAGAGCCATGATGAAGATTCCGTACAATTGCAGGATTGAACAGGGATCGGCGGAGACAGCGGCCGGCGCGATGACAGCCAGCCTGCGGTTTCCGCGCCGACAAGCCCTCTAGTCTAACAAAGGCATCCAACCGGCCCATGCGGCTCATCGATCGTTATCTACTGCGCCAGTTCGTGCAGACAACCGGAGCCACCACCGCCGTGTTGCTGATGGTCAGCTTCAGCGGGATCGTGGCCGATCTGCTTTCGGAAATCGTCCGCGGCAAGGTGCCTGCCGTGTTGCTGATGTCGCAGCTCGGATTGCGGGTGCTGCAGTTCCTGCCTCTGATCCTGCCTCTGGCGCTGTTTCTTGGGCTTATCCTGGCGATCGGCCGGCTGTATCGGGAGTCGGAGATGACCGTGCTGGGCTCGGTCGGCCTGGGCCCGCGGCAGTTGCTCGGTCCGCTGGCGCGGCTGGCTGTTCCGGCGGTGCTGGTGATCGCGACATTTTCGCTATGGATCGGGCCGGCGGCCCAGCGCGAGGCGGCGGTGATGATCGATTCGGCCAATCGATCGCTCCTGCTGGCCGGGCTGGAGCCCGGCCGCTTCGCGCAGATTCCCGGTCGCGATGGCGTCCTGTATGTCGGCGAGATGACTGCCGATGGCAGCCGGTTCGGCAACCTGTTCATCGAGTCGGACAAGGAGGGGCGGATCGACGTCGTCACTGCGGCGCAGGGCGAACTGTTTTTCGATGGCGAGCAGGAACGCTATCTGCGCCTGGAGGACGGCTTCCGGATCGAGGGCGACCTGGAGCGCCTAGATATCCGGATGATGCGCTTCGAGCGCAACGACCTGCGCCTGCCCGACCATCAGCGCCGCAATCTGGTCGAAGACCCCGAGCTGCGTTCCACCGCGTCGCTGATTCTCGATGCCCAGCCCGATGCCCGGGCCGAGCTGCACTGGCGGCTGGCCATGCCAATCGCCGCCGGGGTGTTGTCGCTTCTGGCCATCCCGCTGTCTCGCAGCCAACCCAGGCAGCCGCGCTACGGCCGTCTGTTGCTGGCCCTGCTGGGTTATCTGGCTTACCTGAATTTTCTGGTTCTCGGTACCGTCTGGCTGGCGGAAGGTGAAGTATCCAGTTTGCTGGGCCTGTGGTGGGTGCATCTGCCGGCCCTGCTGCTGGCGTACTGGCTGCTTTCGACCGACGGGCGGCTGCCACGCGGATCGGGGGACAGGTGAAGCCCTTCCTGTCGGTGCATGATCGCTATGTCGCCCGCACCGCATTCGTGGCGGTCGCCATGGCATGGATGGTGCTGCTGGGTTTTGACCTGATCGTTGCGCTGGTCGGCGAACTGGACGATATCGGCAAGGGCCAGTTCGGCTTTCTGGGTGCCGTACTCAACACCCTGCTCAGCGCACCCAGACGCGCCTATGAGTTGTATCCCACGGCGGCGGTCATCGGCTGCCTGCTGGGTCTGGGCGGCCTGGCTGCCGGCTCCGAGCTGGTTGCCCTGCGTGCCGCGGGCCTGTCGAAGCTGCGTATCGCCGCCAGTGTCCTGGCTCTGGTAGCGCTGATCACCGGCGTCATGGTGATCGTTGGCGAAACCATCGGCCCGGCCGGGGAACGCGCCGCACAAAGCCTCGCCACGCGGGCGCGCAGCAGCGACATGGTGTCGGCCAGCTGGTCCGGCCTGTGGGCGCGCGAAGGCGATGTCTATCTCAATGCGCGCGAGGTGCTGGTCCGCGATGTCGACCCGGTACCGCACGTCGAGATGGTGGGCGTGAAGCTGTTTCAACTCGATGCCGAAGGCCGGCTGAAAAGCCTCTCGCGGGCGCGCCGGGCGATCCACGATGGCAGCGGCTGGACGCTGTACGACGTTCGACGTGTGGAGCTGAACGCGCTTTCGGCGACCGCGATCGAGCTGGCCGAACAAACCTGGCCGTCGCGTCTTGATGGCGACACCTTGATCGCCAGTGTCAGCCGACCGCGCTACATGCCAAGTTCCCGGTTGCGGGCCAGTATCAACTACATGCGCCGAAATGGCGTCGATCCAGGCCCCTACGAGGCCGCTTACTGGGCGCGCTGGTTCTATCCGTTCAACGTGTTGGCTCTGTGCCTTGCGGCCATGCCGTTCGCCTTCGGCCCGCTGCGTTCCGGCGGTGTCGGCAAGCGCTTGTTCGCCGGCATCATGTTTGGTTTGAGCTTTTTCCTGCTCAACCGGTTGGCGGTCAATCTGGCTGGGGTATACGGCCTGGACATGCGCCTGGCGAACGCACTGCCGCCGCTGACCCTGCTGATCGTATCGGCCTGGCTGTTCCGGCGTCGCGGATGATTCGGGTGCCAACTGCCGGGTCGGGTTAGGGCAATTCGGGCTCGTACCAGTCGGACTCGTCCAGGCCCAGCGCGCGATCCATCATCAGCGGCAGCAGGGCGGAAGGCGAGGCGTGCTCGTGATGCCACAGCACAGCCATGCCGATGTCGCGCTCCGGTATCAGGGCGATGATGGCGCGATAGCCCTGCACGGCGCCGGCATGGTAGATCATCCGGTGGCCGCCGTAGGTGTAAACCCGCCAGCCCAGTGCATAGTGCGCCTCGCTCACCCGCGCGCGCCGCCATGCTGAACGGCCCAGTTGATCGGGCGTGGCGACCTGGGGTTGGTAGATCTCGGCCAGCAGTGCTGCAGGCATCACCTCGGGCCGGTGGCCCAGCAACGCGATAAGCCAGATACCCATGTCGGCGGCGCTGGCGTTGACGCCGGCAGCGGGCGGGACACGGTAATAGTTTTCCTTGGGGGCGACCGCCTGCCATCGGCCGCTGCGCCGAACATGAGGGCGCGCCCAGTCGGGACTGCTTTGCAGGCCCTCCAGGCCGTAGCTGGCGTCGCGCATGCCCAGTGGTCCGAGCACCCGTTTGGTCACCGAGAGCGGAAAGAACTCGCCGGTGACCGCGAAGCTGACATCGCTGATCAGGCTGAAGGCGATGTTCTGGTAGGCGTAGCAGCGCCCGGGCTGGCAGCGCATCGGCGCCTCGCCCAATCGGGCGGCAAGCAGCGGGTAGGGCTGATCGGCCTCCAATGCGCGATCGAGGAAGTTGTAGGGGTGTATGCCGATCTGGTGGCTGAGAATGTCACGGACGGTCAGGTGGGCGGCCGCACTGCGGTCGGCCAGCGTGAGTGCCGGCAGGTAGTCGATCACCGGCGCATCCCAGCGCAGCGCTCCTTCACGAACCAGCATGGCGGCCAGGGTGCCGGCGAAGCCCTTGGATAGCGACGCCAGCCGAAAGACTGTGTGCTCGGTAACCGGCCGGTCGCGGTCGACTTCCACCACACCATGTCCACGCGCGGCCAGCACGCGCTGGCCCTGGACGACGGTGTAAGCCAGACCGGGGATCCGATTGCGCTGGACGATATCGCCGGCGAACCGGTCGAATTCGGCGATTTGCGGACTCAGGTCGCGGTGCCGGGCCGGTGGATCGATGGGTGCGGGCGGTTCGATTCGGGAGCTGGCTGCTGCGCTGCCGCAGCCGGTGGTCAAAATCAGTACGACCGCCCAGCGGCGCATGGTCTGGCGCACACTGCGCCCGCTTGTCCGAGACCAGGATTCCAGATGGCGACTCACTGGGATAGTCTACGCCTGCCCGGCGACTGTGCCAGAATCCCGGATGACTCGAAAGCCCGTTTTCCCAGGAGCCGATGATGACTGCACTCATAATTTTGCTGGTGATCGCGATTGCCCTGGCGGCTTGGGCGGTTGGCATCTACAACGGCCTGGTGACCGCTCGCAACGCATTCAAGAACGCGTTCGCCCAGATCGACGTCCAGCTCACTCGCCGTCACGACCTGATTCCGAATCTGGTCGAAGTGGCCAAGGGCTACATGGGTCACGAGCGCGAGACGCTGGAAGCGGTCATCGCGGCGCGCAGCGGCGCGGTGTCGGCACAGAAATCGGCCGCCGCCAATCCTGGCGATCCCAACGCGATCGCACAGTTGGGCGGCGCCGAGAACATGCTTACCCAAACGCTGGGTCGGCTGTTCGCGCTGTCGGAGGCCTATCCGGACCTGAAAGCCAATCAGACCATGATGCAGCTGTCCGAGGAGCTGACCTCGACAGAGAACAAAGTTGCCTTTGCGCGTCAGGCGTTCAACGATTCGGTGATGGCCTACAACAACCGGCGCGAAGTGTTTCCTTCCAACATCGTCGCCGGGATGTTCAATTTCAGCGCTGCGGCGCTGCTGGAAATCGAATCGCCCGACATGCGTCAGGCGCCCAAGGTCCAGTTTTGAGGATTGCCCCGCAGTCGCGGCGCGTACGCCGGAACGGTTCCAGGAACTGACATGAGCGCTGTTCATATTCAGCCGGTGTTTTCGGTGCCGATGGGCTTCGCCCGCTTCGAGCACCCGGACCTGCTGAATCCTCATCTCAAAAGTCTGTTTCTGCGTCGCGAAGCCGAAGGTCGCCGCAATGTCGAGCCCTCGATGCGGGTGACGCACGCCTTGTTCGAGAGTCGCTTCGATCTGTTCGCCTGGCCCGATCGCGAGATCCTCACCCTGCGCGACTTCTGCTTCACCTCGCTGTATCAGTTGATTGCGCAGCTCAACCGATACACCCAGGAAGAAATCGACAAGATCAAGATTGCCTCCGACAGCTGGTTTCACATCACCCGCAAGGGCGGTTACTTCGGGTTTCACAACCACCCGATGGCGTCGTGGTCAGGGGTGTACTGCGTCGACTCTGGTGGCATCGACCCGGCATCGACCGACGATAATGGTGCGCTCCAGTTCATCAACCCGAACCAGTTGGCGGGGATGTTTCTCGATGCCGGCAACCGACGAATCGCCAATCCTTACGGGATGGGCAATCAGGCCTTCAAGCTGGAGGCCGGGCAGTTGGTACTGTTCCCGTCCTGGCTGAATCATCAGGTGCTGCCCTACCAGGGCGACGGCGAGCGTATTACCGTGGCGTTCAACACCTGGTTTGCCGGGCTGGACCGCTGGTGATTCCGGCGGGATCGCCCACACAGCAAGGTGATCGAACGCGTGCGTTGCCGTTTTGGCGTTACAGATCCTGGCGGTAGCGAACGTAGGGAATGGTCGCTTCGTTGCTTTCCCCGCGCACATCAAGCTCCGGCAAGCCGAAGGCGTTGGTCGACGCGGCATCGCCGCTGATGTTGCGGGCGCCGATGCTCAGTTGGCCCGACCACGGCGTGCGCCAGGTAAAGCCGATGTCCAGGTCGCTCACCTGTCCGCCCTGTCCGGGAATCTCGATTACCCGGTTGGTGATCGCGCCGCTGAACGCGCCATAGCCGCCGCCGAGGCTCAATTCGCTGATGTTCCAGGTCAGCGGACCGGGCAGCATGGCTGCCGTGGGGATGATCTGGGCGCGGGCCAGGGTGCCGCCCAGGCTGACCCAGCCGTTGCTCCCGAGGTGCATGACACCGGTCAAGCCAAGACGCTGGATGTCGGTACGGGCATCACGCGCGCCCGGAGCCACGAACAGCGCCTCGGACGCAAGCAAGCCGCTCAGGCCCATCGAATCCCGACCGAACATCTGGCCGGCGAGATAGTTCGGCAGGCCGAAGTCGAGATGGCCATCGGCATTGGGGAACAATCGGGCGCCGGCGAGGCTGAGGTCGATCGAGCCGAGTCCGCCCGACAGGCTGATTCGTCCGCCGACCGACGCGCCGCGATTTTGAGCCAGCAGGGGGTCGCTCTCGTTATCCAGGCGAGCAAGCAGACAGTGCTGGGCCAGCGAACCCAGGGTCGGCAGCACAGCGCCGTTGTCGCACAGCAACGCCAGGCTGCTTTGCGACTCCAGCGACAGCGAACTGGACAGTTGTACGCCACGACCCAATGGCCGACCCCAGCTGACCAGCGGCGCGCTGGCGGTCACGCTGCGATCATGCAGGCCGAGCACTCGATCGACTGGAGACCCAGGTGCAACCGGTGCGGAGGATTCGAGCAGGAGCAAGTGTTCGACGCGCCCGCTGCGCGGATCGACCACCGGCAGCAATGCCGTTTCGAAACCCGACTCTGCGGCCTGGGCCCCGGCGGGCACCGGCGACGGCAAAGCCTGGGCCACCGCCAGGCACGGCAAAAGCAGCGCCGCTAGCGCGAACGCTGTGATACGCCGAAGCTGGAGGATGCGGGGGGTCATCGCAAGCTCGTTGAGACACGTCTTCCAAGGCATCTGCCCACGGTCGATATTAGGACTTTTCGGCGCTTTTAACAATGCCGGGCTGCGCCGGCCTGCGTCCGCTGGGCAGCACTGTGTCGCCGTCTGTCGGGTGTCTGCCGATCTGGTCACTGGAGGCCCGCGGAAGATGGGCCGGCGCTGTTACTGAACAAGGCCTCGATGTCGATCCGGTCGAAGCAGTACACCTGATGGCAGAACTCGCAGGTGACCCGCGCCTGGCCGCCCTCGACGACGGCGGCCAGCGCTTCTTCATGGCCCAGTTGGGTCAGCACGGCGGCAACCCGGTGGCGGCTGCACGAACAGGCGAAGGCCAGCGACCGTTGGCCGAGGATGCGCACGCCGTCTTCGTGGTAGAGCCGATGCAGCAGCGCGCCGTCCTGTGTATCCAGCAGATCATCCCGGGTCACGGTGTCGAACAACAGGCTGGCGCGGTTCCAGCCGTCCGGGTCGCTTTTGGAGCTTGGCAGCTGCTGGATCATCAGGCCCACGGATTGCCGGCTATCGGCGGCCAGCGCGATCCGGGTCGGCAGTTGCTCGGACCGATCAAAGTAACCCTCAAAGGCTTGGGCGAGGGTGTCCGCATCCAGACCGACCAGTCCTTGATAGCGGGTCGGCTCATGGCCGCCGGGCGGCGTCGATTCGATGGTGATGGCCAGCAGCGCAGAGCTCCCCAGGTCGCGCGGGCCGATGTTCGGTGGCAGCGGCTCGTCGAACCGGGCGATGGCTCGTAGCTGGCCCGCGCCGGTACATTCGGAGAACAGCATCCGGATCGGGCCGTCGCCGCGAAGCTGAACGCTGAGCATTCCGTCGATCTTGGTGTGGCCTGTGAACAGGGCGGTAGCCGCGCAGACCTGTCCGAGCAGCTCGGCGATCGCGCTCGGATAGCTGCCGTTGCCGCGGATGGTCTGCCAGGTGTTGCCCAGCCGGACGATGACGCCGCGCACGCCGGAATGGTCCAGCACGAACCGGGTCAGGCTGTCGTCCGGTGCGATGTCCGCGCCGGTGGTGGTCAGGGAAGGCGAGATTTTCATTGCACTGTGGGAAGATCGGATGATGTCTGTCGATATGGGACCGTTCCGCCCAGCTTGCAAGCGTCGTGCCGGCGATCCGCAGCATCGAGACCCTGCGCGTGGCCCGACGTACTGACGCCCGACGTCGGCGCCCAGCCTGGCGACTCTGGCGGCTGCTGCGCTGGGCGTTGCTGCTGGTGGCGCTGGTGCCGGTTTTGCAGGTGCTCGGCTTGCGCTGGCTGGATCCACCCACCAGCGCCTTCATGATGGCGCGCCAGATTGATGCCTGGCAGGCCGGCGAGGAGGATTTTCGGCTGCGCTATCGGTGGACCGATCTGGAGGTGATTTCCCCGCATCTGGCGATCGCCTTCGTGGCCGCCGAGGACCAGCGCTTTCCGGTGCATCGCGGGTTCGATTTCGAGGCCATCGACGCGGCCCTGAGCGGCAACCGCGCTGGAGCGCGGGTGCGCGGCGCCAGCACAATCAGCCAGCAGGTCGCCAAGAATCTGTTTCTGTGGTCGGGCCGCAGCTGGTTCCGCAAGGGCCTGGAGGTGGGCTACACCGTGCTGATCGAGGCGCTGTGGCCGAAGCGGCGGATTATCGAGGTCTACGCCAACATCGTCGAGCTGGGCGACGGCATCTATGGCGCCGAGGCCGCCGCCGGGGCGTTCTTCTCGAAGTCTGCTGGCCAACTCAGTGCCGCCGAAAGCGCACGCTTGGCCGCCGTGCTGCCCAACCCGAAACGCTACTCGGCGGCGGCGCCGGGGCCGTACGTCGCACAGCGCCAGCGCTGGATCGAACGGCAGATGCGCCAGTTGGGCGGGCCGGGCTATCTCGAAGCCTGCTGCGGCCCGTTCGCGCGGCCCGACTCGCCGGATACGTCGGCCGATCGCTGACGCCAGCACTAGCGTCGGCGCCGTGGGTCAGGCGGTGGCGAGCAATACCGGTCGCGCGTTGAGCCGTTAGCGCGACGCGTGGTCGGTGCGCGCAGATGATCGGTGGACACGCGAGTCCAGGTGCGGCGTTCGATCCGAGAAATCCGGTATGGTGGAGGCCGTTCATTCTGCGCAGCCGGCCGCTACCATCCGAGGCTGCGATACTCCGCCCACTGAAGATGGACGACGATGGCAAGGCAAAAAATCTGTCTGGTAGTGCCTGCCTTCAACGAGGCGCACGCATTACCGGTGCTGCATCCGCGAATCGTGGCGGTTCTCGATGGCCTGACCATGGATGCCGAGGTGCTGTACGTCGATGACGGTAGCCGGGACGACACCTGGGCGGTGATCGCCGGGCTCGGCGAGCGGGACGCGCGGGTGCGCGGTATCCGCCTGAGCCGGAATTTCGGCAAGGAGCTGGCGTTGACCGCCGGTCTGGATGCCGTCCAGGGCGATGCGGCCATCGTGCTCGATGCCGATGGCCAGGATCCGCCCGAGCTGATCCCGGTATTCGTGGAGAAGTGGCGCGAGGGCTACGATGTGGTCTTCGGCACCCGGATCCGACGCGAGGGCGAGAGCTGGCTGAAGCGATTCACCGCCGCCGCCTTCTACCGGGTGATGGAGCGCCTTTCGCACACTCCGGTGCCGCGCGACACCGGCGATTTTCGCCTGCTGTCCCGCCGGGCCCTGGATGCCCTGGCCGGGCTGCGCGAGCGGCGACGGTTCATGAAGGGCCTGTTTGCCTGGGTCGGTTATCGGCAGTGCGCCATCCCCTACCAGCGGGAGCCGCGCCTGGCCGGCGCCAGCAAGTTCAGCTACTGGCGGCTGTGGAATTTCGCTTTGGAGGGCATCACCAGCTTCTCCACTGCACCGCTCAGAATAGCGACCTACCTGGGCGTGTTGGCGGCCATGGCGGCTTTCGTGTTTGGCGTCGTGATCATCGGCAAGACTCTGATGTACGGCGATCCGGTGCCCGGTTATCCGTCGCTGATGACCGTGGTGCTGTTTCTTGGCGGGGTGCAGCTGATGGCGTTGGGCATGATCGGCGAATACCTCGGCCGGCTGTTCGATGAGGCCAAGCAGCGCCCGCTGTATCTGATTCAGGAGCGAATAGGCCCGCCGGAGTCGCCGAACACCTGAAACCGGTCTACACTCGGCTCGACCCCCCTGCGATGGAGTCGAGGCCATGATCACAGCGCGTGCCCTGCTCGGCGAGAAACCGGCCAGAACCATTCACATCGGGCCGGATGTTCCGGTCCTGGAAGCGATCCGGCTGATGGCGCTGGAGAGCGTCGGTGCCTTGTTGGTCATGGACAAGGGCCGCCTGCTCGGAATCATCTCGGAACGCGATTACGCCCGAAAGGTGATCCTGCACGGCAAGGCTTCGACCAACACGCCGGTGCGCGAAATCATGTCCAGTCCGGTGGTTACCGTCAGTCCGGACACTCGCATCGACGAGTGCATGCAGCTGATGACCGAGCGCCGGTTCAGGCATCTGCCGGTGGTCGACGGCGATGAAGTGCTTGGCGTCGTGTCGATCGGCGATCTGGTGCGCTCGGTGATCGAGGACCAGCGTCGGGAAATCGATCAGTTGCAGCGCTTCATCACCAGCTGAGCCGACCCGAACGCGCGGTCAGTCGATGGCCAGCGTCTGGGCGTGCTCGCGGGTGGCGGCGAAGACGAGATCCGGCCAGCGCTCCTGGGTGAGCTGCAAATTGACTCGCGTGGGCGCCAGGTAGACCAGCTCTCCGGCGCCATCGAGCGCCAGGTTGAAGCCGTTCTTGTCGCGAAATTCCTCCAGCTTGCGCGGATCGGTTCCGCGTACCCAGCGCGCGGTGGCCACGCCGACCGGCTCGAAACTGGCTTCGACGCCGTATTCGTCCTTGAGACGGTAGGCCACCACGTCGAACTGCAACACGCCGACCGCGCCGAGAATCAGATCGTTGCTCATCATCGGCCGGAAGAACTGCGTGGCGCCTTCTTCGGAAAGCTGCGCCAGGCCTTTCTGCAACTGCTTGAGCTTGAGCGGGTCGCGCAGCCGGGCCCGGCGAAACAGCTCGGGCGCGAAATTGGGGATGCCGGTGAAGCTGAGTTTCTCGCCCTCGGTGAAGCTGTCGCCGATCGAGATCGTGCCGTGGTTGTGGATGCCGATCACGTCGCCTGGCCACGCCTCAACGGCGATCTCGCGGTCGGATGCCATGAAGGTGAGTGCGTTGGCCAGTTTCACCTCTTTTCCGGTGCGCACCTGGTAGGCCTTCATGCCCGCCGTGAAGTGACCGGAACAGACGCGCAGGAAGGCGACCCGGTCACGGTGCTGCGGATCCATATTGGCCTGGATCTTGAACACGAAGCCCGACAATGCCGCCTCGGTCGGCTGCACGGTGCGCGTGGTGGTCGCGCTCGGCTGGGGTGCGGGCGCGTGTTCGACGAAGAAGTCCAGCAGCGGCTGGACGCCGAAATTGTTGACCGCCGAACCGAAAAATACCGGAGTCTGCCGGCCGGCCCGGTAGGCTTCGCGATCGAACGGGTGCGAAGCGCCCTGCACCAGCTCCAGCTCATCGCGCAGCTCGGCCAGCATGTGCGGGCCGATCCGGGCCTGAAACGCCGGGTCGTCGATCGACGGAAAGATGGTCGAATCCTGTCGGGTGAAGTTGCGCCCGGATTCGTACAGATGCACCTCGCCGCTGATCAGATGCACCACGCCCTTCAGGCGTTGGCCCATGCCGATCGGCCAGGTGACCGGCGCGCACTGGATGCCGAGCACCGACTCCACCTCGTCCAGCAGCTCGATCGGCGCCTTGCCTTCGCGGTCGAGCTTGTTGATGAAGGTGATGATCGGCGTATCGCGCAGCCGGCACACTTCCATCAGCTTGATGGTGCGCTCTTCGACGCCCTTGGCCACGTCGATCACCATCAGCGCAGAGTCCACGGCAGTGAGTACTCGATAGGTGTCTTCGGAAAAGTCGGCGTGGCCGGGCGTATCGAGCAGATTCACGATCTGCCCCGCGTAGGGAAATTGCATCACCGAGGAAGTGACCGAAATGCCGCGCTCCTTCTCCAGCGCCATCCAGTCGGAGGTGGCGTGCCGGGCGGCCTTGCGGCTCTTCACCGAGCCGGCCATCTGGATGGCTCCGCCGAACAGCAGCAACTTTTCGGTCAGCGTGGTCTTGCCCGCGTCGGGGTGCGAAATGATCGCGAAGGTGCGGCGGCGGGCGGTTTCGGTGATCTGGCTGGACATGAATGGGTCACCGCAGCGCGGCTGGGAAAAGCGCTCAAGTCTAGCATCCGGCGGACTTTGTAGCCCTTCCGTCCGGTGCTTACAGCGTTTTCGATCCAAGTCTTCCGGGGTGATGTGGCGCAGTCCGTGCGGGTGTGGTGAGCACTGGCGGCCGGGGCAAGCAAGGCCGAAGCTTGACATGTGAACAGATCAGCCTAGTATATAGACAGACCGGTATGTATATACCCACACCCTCTCTTCCCACTCAGGAATCGATAATGACCAACCAACCTGCGTCCTTTGACACGAATATCTTTCAGTTCGCTCGGATCGATGGCCACAGGATCGCATTCCAGGATCACGGTCACGGTCGGCCCGTCATCCTGATCCATGGCATCCCGACTTCCAGCCATTTGTGGCGCGGAGTCATACCAAGCCTGGCGCGCGACCACAGGGTGATTGCACCGGATCTGCTCAACTATGGTCGCTCAGACAAGCCGGAAACCGCCGATGTCTCCATCGCAGCGCAGGCCGAGATGATCGCGCGCCTGATGGACGCGCTGGGCGTGAGGCGCGCCGATGTGGTCGCCCACGACATCGGGGGTGGAGTGGCGCAGATACTGGCGGTCCGTTACCCGGAGAAAGTTGATCGGTTGGTGCTGATCGACAGCGTTTCGTTCGACTCCTGGCCGATCCCCGAGTTCGAACCCCTGCAGGCTCCTGAAGCAGAAGCCAACCTGAGCCTGGAGGCATTTCTCGGCATGATGCGCGAGTTCATGCCGCAAGGCGTCGAGGACAAGGCAGCGCTGCCGGCCGAAGTCGTCGAAGCCTACCTCGAACCATTTGCGAGCGAGAGCGGCAAACGGGCATTCTTCCGCAATCTGCGCCGCCTGAACAAGGAATACACGCAGGCGATCGCCGAGGAGCTGACCACGCTGCCGCATCAGACCTTGGTAATCTGGGGCGACAAAGACCCGTTCCAGAAGCCGTGCTATGCAGAACGGCTGGTCCAGACCCTGCCCGATGCGCGGTTGATCTGGATCGAAAACGCCGGACACTGGCTGCTGGAAGAAAAGCCCGAAGAGATTGCCGGCCATATTTCGGCATTTCTCACGCCACCGCCGGTCGGCGGAGCTGCGTAGGCGGATGCTTGAGCGCGCCGGACCGGGCGCGCTTGATTGCAAAACAGGCGACCGCCGTCGGGTGGCGCGACCGAAGGCGACCCCAATGAAGGTCCGGGTTGTCGGCAGCGCCGCTTGAAAACGCCGTCAGCGGCTGTCCAGCCGCAATGGGCCGGACGGGCCGGCCATTCGGAACGGAATCGACTCCAGTCGCATCCCGGCATTGATCTGAATCGCGAAATGCAGGTGCGGGCCGGTGCTGAAACCGGTGTTGCCGGAATAGCCGATGGTCTGCCCGGTGCGTACCTTCTGGCCGGGCCGCACCAAGGTGCCGCCCGGCTGGAGATGCGCGTAAAGCGCCATGGTGCCGTCGGCGTGCTCGATGCGGATGTGGTTGGCCCGGTCGGCAAACTTTTCCCGATCCAGACCCGAGCGGTCGAAATCGGATTCGACCTGCATCACCACCCCGTCGCGGACGGCCACGATCGGCGTGCCCTCGGCCAGGCCGATATCCACGGCATACCGGCTCTGCGGGTCGTTGTGGCTGAAGCTGCCGCCAAAGCCCTGGCCCAGTTGCCAGGCACCCGCGACCGGAAGCGGGTACTCGATGTCCTCCGGCGCGGCGTCGGGCCGCCCCGGTACGGCGTTCAGATTGAGAGTGAACTGACCCTGGCGCGTCCGGTCGGCCGGAAACAGCTCGGCAATCACTGTCTCGTCCATGGAAGTCAGCACACGACGGGTCGGCAGCCGCGGTCGGCTGTCGATGTTGTCGTTGCGCTGGTAGCTCAGCTCGACTTCCAGGCTGCCGTGGATCAGGCTGCGCGCCCGGGCCCGATAGCTGCCATCGGCGCTTTCCAGGGCCAGCCGCGCCAGCGGTTTTGGGTCGACCGCGAAGCGCAGCGTCTCGACCTCAGCCAAATCTTCCGGTGCCCGGTCGGTGTAGTGGACGATGCCGTTCTCATCGACCCATTTGTAGACGCTCGCAGCGCCGGCTGTCCCGGACAGCGCGCAGGCGAGAATGAAGATCATGGTCAGTACCGGGGGCGCCATGAGCGGATCGTAACGGTTACCGGCCGGGGTGTCATCGGCCCGGCCGGGCGGTCGATCACGGAATACGGCAGCGCTCCCCGCACGCCGATGGCGCGTCGTTTGTTTTGTAGACTGCCGATTCAGCCATCGGAGTTGACCACTGCAATGCACATCCGTCTTGCCACCGTTGAGGATCTGGATGCCATCTGTCGGTTGCTCGACGATGATGATCTGGCCCGCAGCCGTGACGGCCACAGCAGCGCCCCGACCGAAGCGGTGGGCGCGGCGTTTGCGGAAATCCAGGCCGACGCCAACAACGAGCTGTGGCTGGCGGCGGGCGAGGAAGGCCTGCTCGGCTGCTTGCAGCTGACTTTCATTCCGGGGCTGACCCAGGGCGGGATGCGCCGCGCCCTGGTCGAGGCGGTGCGGGTGCGCGGCGATAATCGTGGGCAGGGTATCGGCGCCCGGCTGATGGCGGCGGCGATCGAGCGGGCTCGCGAGCGCGGCTGCGGGCTGGTCCAGCTGACCACCGACAAACGCCGGCTGGACGCCCATCGCTTCTATCGTGGCTTGGGCTTCGTCGACAGCCACGAGGGCATGAAGCTCCGACTTTGAGCAGCAGCGGCGCGCTCAGCACTCGATCACGTTGACCGCCAGGCCGCCGCGCGAGGTTTCCTTGTATTTGTCGCGCATGTCGCGGCCGGTGTCGCGCATGGTGCGGATCACCTTGTCGAGCGAAACCCGGTGCTTGCCATCGCCGCGCAGCGCCATCCGGCTGGCGTTGATCGCCTTGACCGCGCCCATGGCGTTGCGTTCGATGCAGGGAATCTGCACCAGGCCGGCAATCGGATCGCAGGTCAGACCGAGGTTGTGCTCCATGCCGATCTCGGCGGCGTTCTCGATCTGTCCCAGGCTCCCGCCAAGCGCGGCGGTCAGGCCGGCGGCGGCCATCGAACAGGCGACGCCGACTTCGCCCTGACAGCCGACTTCGGCGCCGGAAATCGAGGCGTTCTCTTTGTACAGGATGCCCACCGCCGCAGCGGTCAGCAGAAAATCGAATATGCCCTTCTCGCTGGCCTTGGGCGAGAATCGGTCGAAATACAGCAGCACCGCCGGGATGATGCCGGCGGCGCCGTTGGTGGGCGCGGTGACCACGCGGCCGCCAGCGGCATTTTCCTCGTTGACCGCCAGCGCGTACAGATTCACCCAGTCCAGAACGGTCAGCGGGTCGCGCAAATTGGCCTCTGGCCGGTCGCGCAGCTCTGCGTAGAGCGCCGGCGCGCGGCGGGCGACGTGCAGACCGCCGGGCAGCTCACCGGGCGAGCGCAGACCGCGCGCCACGCAGTCCTGCATCGCCTGCCAGAGCTGGCGCAATCCGGCGTCGATGGCGGCATCGTCGCGCCAGACCCGCTCGTTGGCGCGCATCAGCTCGGGAATGGTCAGAAAGCCGTCGGCGCAGCGGTGCAGCAGCTCTTTGCCGGAGGCGAACGGGTGCGGCAGGGCCGTGGTGTCGGCGACGATCCGGTCTTCGGCGGCTTCGTCGGTATTGACCACGAATCCGCCACCTACCGAATAGTAATCGCGGGTCGCCAGCGTGTTGCCGGCGGAGTCGAAGGCGGAAAAACGCATCCCGTTGGAGTGGTAGGGCAGCTTCTGGCGCTTGTTGAACACCAGATCGGTCTTTTCGTCGAAGGCGATGTCGTGTTCACCCAGCAGGCGCAGCCGCCCGGCGCTGCGGATCCGCTGAAGGGTTTCGGGAATGCTGTCCGGGTCGATCCGGTCGGGTTCGTGGCCCTCCAGCCCCATCAGCATCGCCTTGTCGGTGCCGTGGCCGCGCCCGGTGAGGGCCAGCGAGCCGAACAGCTCGACCCGCACGTGGACCACCTCGTTCAGCAGGCCGGGTTGTTTCAGCCAGCGCTCGGCAAAGCGCACCGCCGCGCGCATCGGGCCGACCGTGTGCGAGGATGATGGACCGATACCGATCTTGAACAGGTCGAACAGGCTGACGGCCATGTCGTGCTCCAGGAGAGTGGGACTATTCTATGCCCCGGCGGCAACGCTGCCGAGTGCACCGGCCTGGGGCACCGGGTGGCTGGCCCCGGCCGTTGCCGGCAACATCGAATTCCGACCCTGACGAGACCCTGCATGCGGCTGATTCTCTACCAACGCGACGACTGCCATCTGTGCGATCAGGCGCTCGATGTGCTGGCCACCGCCGGCGCGCCGGAGTTCGACAGCGAGTGGATCGACGACGATGCCGCACTGCTGGCGCGTTATGCCGAGCGGATACCGGTGCTGCGCCGTCTGGACGATGGCCGCGAACTGGACTGGCCGTTCGACGTTGCCGGACTGCGTGCCTTTCTGGCCGGTTGAGCGGCTCAGTCGATCGGCGACAGGAACAGGCGGGTGAACACGCTGACTTCGTGCGCGATGGTGTCCGGGTCGGCCCAGTCGCCGGTACCCAGCTCGAAATCCAGTCGTTCGACCTGACTCTCGCCTTCCAGCACGGCTTCGCCTTCGATCACTGCCGGTGTGCCCGGCCGCCAACTGAACACCAGGGTGACCGGTCGGGTCAGGCCGCGCAGAGACAGCTCGCCGTCGGCGGCATAGCGGCCGTCGGCCAGCGCGCGAAAGCTCTCGGCCAGAAAGCGGGCCTGAGGATGGGTTTTTACCGCGAAAAAATCGCTGCCTTTGAGGGTCTGGTCGCGCTCGTCGTTTTGGGTGTCGGCGCTGGCCAGATCGATGCGGACATCGAAACGCGCCGTGGACAGATCGGATGGGTCGAAGCGGATGCTCGGTTCGAAGCGTGCGAAGGTTCCGGTGAAGCGCTCGCCCTGGGCCGAACCGGCGAAACCCAGCGTCGAGCGCTCCGGGTCGGTGCGCCAGTCTCGCGCGCTGACGCAGGTGGCGATCACAAGCAAAATGAGGGTAGCGGCGAGTCGGATCATTGTCGGGTTTCCGCAGTGGGATCGGGGGATTTCGGGTCGTGAACCAGCACCGGCAGCATGCGCACCAGGGTGGCGTCGCGGCGACCCAAGTGGTGCCAAAGAGCGGCGCTGGCATGGATCAGCACCAGGGCCATCAACGCCCAGAACAGGCCGTTGTGCACGGTAAGTGCGAGCGGCTTCAGAACCGGGTCGGCCGGCACCAGGCGGGGCAGGTTGATCAGGCCGAACCACTGGAGGGCGAAGTTCGACGCCGAGTTGTAGGCCCAGCCCGACAGCGGCAGCAGGATCAGCGTCGCGTACATCAGCGCATGGCTGGCGCTGGCCGCCCGCCGCTGCCATCGCGCAGTATTGGGCACCGGGTCGGGCGCGCCGGCATACAGGCGCCAGGCCAGTCGCAGGGCAGTCAGCCCCAGAATCGTGAGGCCCAGCGACTTGTGCAGCGCATAGGTCTTGAGCTTGAGCATCGAATTGGGCATTTCCGTCATGTACAGGCCGATGACGGCGATCGACAGGATCAGCAGCACCGACAGCCAGTGCAGCGCGATGCTCGGCAGGCCCCAACCAGTGGAATCGTTGCGAACTTTCATGATCGGCGGTCAGCGTTCCGGCTCGCGGTCGGAGTCTGAAACGACGTCGAGGTCTGAGGGCGGTTCGGAGCGCGAATCCTGCGTTGAATCGGACGAGCGCGGCTGACGAATGGCTTCCAGTTCGATCAGAACCACGGCCTCCTGGCCGATCAGATTGGGATAGGCGCCCAGCCCGAAATCGGCGCGGCCCAGCGCCAGCTTGGCCGATGCACCCAGGGTGCGCTTGAAGGTCATGGGATTGGCATGATCGGCATTCAGCCGGGCGATGAACGCGATTTCGCGCGTCACTCCGCGCAGTTCCAACTGGCCGATCACGCGCATGCGGTTGTCTTCGAGCGGTTCGACTGCCGTGGAGACGAATCGGGCCTGCGCGTAGCGGTCAAGATGAAAGTACCGGCGCGCCAGCATGCGCGCATTCCAGTCGGCATCGCCCAGATCCAGGCTGGCGATCGGAATAATGGCTTCGACGGATGACTTGGCCCAGTCCCTGGCGTCGAACTCAATGTGGCCGGTCAGGCCGGAAAAGGTGCCGATGGCCCGCGAGAAGCCGGCATGATCGATCAGGAACACGATGCGGCTGTGGACCGGATCGATTCGATAGCTGCGTGGTTCTGCGGCCAGCTGTGTCGACCAGGCTGCCAGCAGCAGCAAAGCGCAAACGATCGGGCGGTGGACAATTCGGGCGCGAGCCATGCGATGATTCTAAGCGGGCCGGCGTCGACGCGCGCTCAGCGGCGCGCAACGACGCGTTGCAGGCAATGCGTCACCGGTCTCGGGATCGAGGGTCGCGCCACCCCAACCCTGCCGCTGCGCAGTCAGAAAGGGAGAACCATGGCAAGGAACCGTCGTTCAATCTGGGTCGGGCTGCTGCTTCTGCTGACGTTGGAAGCCGTGGCCCAGCCGTTACCGGAAACCCCCCGATTCCGCAGCTTTGGTTTGGACCAGGGCTTACCGTCGCTGTTCATAACCGCCGTTGCACAGGATCGCCAGGGCTATCTCTGGGTGGCGACCGACAACGGACTCGCCCGCTTTGACGGCGTGACCTTCGAGGTGCACCGCCACCGTCCGGACGACCCGGACACCTTGCGCGGCAACCACGTCCAGGCCTTGTATATCGATGATCAGGATCGTGTCTGGGCCTCGATACAAGGTCGGGGGTTCAGTGTTCTGGACGCCGACCGAAAGCGTTGGCGGCATTTTGGCCCGGATACCCTGCCAGAGCTGGACGGCGTGGAAGTCTGGGCATTCGCCCCCGATGGGGAGGGGTCTCTGATTCTGGGAACCTTCGACAGCGGAGTTCTCGCCTTCGACGGCGAGAAGATCACCCGGCGCCACACCCATTTTGACGATCCCGACGGTGCGATGCCGACGGGCATGATCTTCACCGTCGAGACCGACCGACAGGGCGTGGTGTGGGCTGCAGGCGATCGCGGAGTGTTCCGTATCCAGCCTTCAGGCCTTGAGCGGCAGTCGATCCTGGACAGGAGCGACAGGTTGTCGCTTTCGATATTTCACGAGCGCGACGGTGGCCTCTGGATCGGAACCAACAAAGGCCTGTTCAGGCGCGATGCGCTGGGCCGTTCCGAGTTGGTGCCTTGGGGCGGGACAGCGGCTGTTGGCGCGGTTCTGGCGATGCATCGCGATGTTCGCGGCGGGTATTGGCTGGCCACCACGTTGGGACTCGCCCGTGTGCCGCGCCAGACCAGTCTGGATCAGCGCGCGTTGCAGGCAAAGCGCCTCTGGCCCGAAAACACGCCCGATCTGCTGGAAGACCACCAGGGTGGGCTGTGGGCGGCCACTCATGGGGGCCTGCGATATCTGCCGCCGGACTGGCAGCAGTTCGCGGTGTTCGATACCAGGCCATCGAACGATCAGTCGGGAGGTACGCGCGCGGTACGTTCCGCCGTTCAAGCCAGGGACGGATCGGTCTGGTTTGCTGCGGTCAGCGCGGGACTTCAGCGTCTGGATGTGCGCGACGGCGAGTTGGTCTCGATCCCACTGCCACACCAAGTCGCCCAGGTGTCTCGACAGGCGACTGCGGTACTGGCCCACTCGGACGGCAGCATCTGGGTCGGCAGCCATATTTCCCTGCATCGAATACAACCCGCCGCGACCAGCGAATCCGGGCAGACGGTGCTGAGTGCCGACCAGCCGCCCCCCGGCGTGGGCGGTGTCGATCAGCTCGTCGAGGACGATCAGGGGCGTATCTGGTTGATCGGCGCCACCGGAGCAATCCAGATTCGCGACCCGGACGGTCGGCTGCTCGACACCCTGCCCTACGACACATCGCGCGGATTGTGGCGTGGCGTGATCGAACAGCTTGCCCCGGGGCCAGACGGGCGCATGTGGATCGCCGGCGAAAAGGGCCTGGCACGATGGCGCGACGACGCGAATTTCGAGCCGGTTCCCGGCGCGCCACGCGACAGGATCAACGGCTTTGCCTGGCGCGACAAGAGCCGGCTCTGGCTGATTCAGCTGGGGTGGTTGAGCGAATATCAGTGGGATGGCGAGCGCCTGATCGAGCTTCGGCGCATCGGCGAGGCCGAAGGCATGCCGGTGGTGGAAGCCGGCGGAATCGCCCTCGATCACAGCGGAAATGTCTGGTTCACCACGCTCGGCGGCTTGTTCCGGTATTCGCCCGATAGCGGATCGATCCGCCGCTATACCGAGCGCGATGGTTTGCCCAGCCGGCAGTTCTTTCACGGGCCGATATCGGTCACCGCTGAGGGCCGGATGATGATGGGCACCCAGGACGGCGCGCTGGTCCTGTTCGATCCGGACCGGATGGAGATCCGCCAACAGGCATCGAGGCTGGTGCTCGCGGCGGCCCGTCTGCGGCGCGACAACGCCGAGGTGTCGCTGAACACGACCGGCACGATCCACCTGGCGCCCGGCGACCGGGATCTGCGGTTGACCGCACGTCTGCTTTCGTTCGCCGATCCCGCCTCGCACCGGTTCGCCTTTCGGCTTGCCGGTTACGACAGTCAGTGGGTTGGGATCGATGCGTCCGGCGAGCGTACACTGCCCGAGCTTGTGCCCGGCGTCCATCGGCTGGAGATCAGAGGCGCCGATGCCGATGGCAACTGGTCGCCGCCCCTGTCGGTGCAGTTGATCGCCGCGCCGTTCTGGTGGCAGACGCGATGGGCCGAGACCGGCTACGTGGTGCTGGCCGGACTGGTCATGGCGCTTCTGGTGACCGGCTATCGGCGTCGGGTCGACCGGCGACATGCCCTGGAGCTGGCTGGTCAGCGACAGGTGTTGGCTGAGCAGGCATCGGAGGCCAAGAGCCGGTTTCTTGCCAATCTGGGCCACGAGATACGCACACCGCTGACCGGGATTCTCGGCATGTCTGAGCTGCTCATCGGCGACAAGCTCACCGCCGAGCAGCGCCCCCGGGTCGAGGCGATCGCCCAGGCTGGCCGGCATATGCTCAGGCTGGTGAACGACGCGCTCGATCTGACCCGCATCGAAGCCGGCAAGCTGGTGCTTCGACCGGAGCCGTTCGACATCCGCAGTCTGTTGTTCGAGGTCGACGCCCTGCTTGCGCCGCTGGCGCAGGCCAAATCGCTGCATCTGCACTGCCAGGCCGGAGAAGGCCTGCCGCGGCAATTGCTGGGCGACGCGCAGCGGGTGCGGCAGATATTGCTCAATCTGGGTCACAACGCGATCAAGTTCACCGAAACCGGCAGCGTGTCGGTCACGGTCAGCCGGCTGGATCGCCTCTGCGTGCGCTTCGAGGTGGCCGATACCGGCCCGGGGCTGACTCAGGAGCAGCAGCGCCTGATCTTCGATCGGTTCGAGCAGATCCACGCCACGCGCTCGGCCACCTCCACATCGCAGCACGGCAGCGGCCTGGGTTTGAACATCTGTCGCGAGCTGGTGCAGGCGATGTCGGGCAGCATCACGATCAGGAGCCGACCCGGCGAGGGAACGGTTTTCGTGGTCGATCTGCCGCTACCCGAAGCGGTCCAGACCGATCGCGATGGCATCCGGGCGGATCGCCGCCCCAGTCCGGAAAAGCTATCGGTTCTGGTGGTCGAAGACGATCCTACGGTGGCGGAGGTCATCATCGGACTGCTGCGTGCCAGGGACATTCAGACCGAGCATGCCGGTCACGGCCTGGATGCGCTGAGCTGCGTGGTTTCGGACCGGTTCGATCTGCTGTTGATCGATCTGGATTTGCCCGGCCTGAGCGGGACCGAACTGGCCCGCATGCTGCGCGAGCTGGGTCATCGAATGCCGATGATCGCCATCACCGCGCGGGCCGATACCCAGGCCTGGCCAGAAGCCTTCGCGGCCGGGATGAACAGCTTTCTGCGCAAGCCGATCACGGGCGAACTGTTGGTCAACGCGATTTTCGACGAGTTGGCCCGGCGGGACGACCCGGCCAGGCGCTTCCCTGCCGACGCAGTCGGCACGCGGCCAGACCCGGGCTGATGTCTGACCGACCGGCCCGACCGAAGCTGCGAGCCTGCGTCAGCCAACCGCCGCTCGGGCGTGGGTCGCCGCGCTGATGTCGTGGACGGCATCGACCAGGGCGCCGACATGTTCGGGATTCATGTCCGGCGACAGCCCGTGGCCAAGGTTGAAGATGTGCCCCGGGCCGGGGCCGAAACTGTCGAGCGCCAGCGCGACCTCATCGCGGATCGCGCCGGGGCTGGCATACAGCGTGGCCGGGTCCAGATTGCCCTGCAGCGCCACTCTGGATCCGGTCTGCGCGCGGGCATCGGCCAGGCTGACGGTCCAGTCCACGCCCAGCGCTTCGGCGCCGGTGTCGGCCAGTTCGGCCAGATACGGCGCGTTGCCCTTGCCGAACAGGATCAGCGGCGCGCGCGACGCGCCGGTGCCGCGCGGCAGTTCGGCGGCGATGCGCTGGAGGTAGCGCAGCGAGAATTCCCGGTACAGGTGTGGCGCCAGGATTCCGCCCCAGGTGTCGAACACCTGCAGCGCCTGAGCTCCGGCCTGGCGTTGGGCATCGAGATAGGCGATGACGGCATCGGTGGTTACCTCGAGCAGCCGGTGCAGCGATTGCGGGTCGTCGTAAGCCATCGTCTTGATCCGCGCAAAATTGGCGCTGCCGCCGCCCTCGATCATGTAGCAGGCCAGGGTCCAGGGACTGCCGGAAAAGCCGATCAGCGGCACCCGGCCATTGAGCTCGCGGCGAATCAGACGCACCGCATTCATTACATAACCCAGCTCGGTTTCCATGTCCGGCACGGCCAGTGCGGAAATTTCGGCCGCTGTGCGCACCGGGCGCTCGAACTTCGGGCCTTCGCCGTCGGCAAAATACAGCCCGAGGCCCATCGCGTCGGGCACGGTGAGGATGTCGGAGAACAGGATGGCAGCATCGAGTTCGAACCGGTCGAGCGGCTGGAGCGTCACTTCGCAGGCCAGCTCCGGGTTTTTCGCCAGTGCCAGAAAACTGCCGGCTCGGGCGCGGGTGGCGCGATATTCGGGTAGGTAGCGCCCGGCTTGACGCATCAGCCAGACCGGCGTGGCGTCGACCGGCTGGCGATTGAGGGCGCGCAGGAAGCGGTCGTTTTTCGGGGGCAGATTCACGGCAGAGATTTCCGTTCCGGATGAGTTTCGGTGGGGGTTGCCGACCGTCGCAGAGCGAGGCGTCGGCGCTGTATCGGGCTCATTGCGGCTTGGCCGAGCCTTGCGCGAACATCAGCCGGAAGCCCTTGCGCAGCTGTGCATCGCGGGCTTTTTCGAGGGCAGCCAGGGCGGCATCGCGCTCCAGATACTGCTCGCGCTTGAGCGTCGAGCGCCCGCCGATCTGGCCGGCCTCACGCAGCAGGCTCCAGCCGCCCAGCAAATCCTGTTCGAGGATGAGCTGGACGAAGCGGGGCGGCTCACTGCCGCTGGTGGGCTGCTGAAGAAGCAATCGCATGTGCGGATTGTAGCCTGCACGGCCTCCGTTCCAGCGCCAGGGTCAGCTGCTCAGCACCTTGATCACCGGTTCCGGTCCGACATCCGACACCATCTCGGCCCGGCCCAGGCCGCGCCAGAGAATCAGCCGCAACGATCCGGACACGGCCTTCTTGTCCAGACGCATGCGCTCGAGCAGGGCGGCCGGCTGCAGACCTTGCGGGACGCGGGTTGGCAGGCCCAGCGCGTCGAGCAAGGCGATCAGTCGTCCGGTGTCCGACTCGGGCGCGCGATCAAGTGCCGCTGAAAGCCGCGCTGCCAGCACCATGCCGACCGCGACCGCTTCACCATGCAGCAGTCCGCCGTAACCCTGCTCGGTCTCGATGGCATGGCCGAAGGTGTGGCCGAAATTGAGCAATGCGCGCTCGCCCTGCTCGGTTTCGTCGCGGGCAACGATGCCGGCCTTGTGGGCGCAACTGCGGGCGATGGCTTCGGTCAGCGCCGTCGGCTCGCGGGCGAGCAGGGCGTCGGCATGGCTCTCCAGCCACCCGAAAAATTCCGGGTCGGCGATGGCGCCGTACTTCACCACCTCCGCCAGGCCGGCCCTGAGTTCGCGGATCGGCAGGGTTGCCAGCGTGTCGGTATCGGCGATGACCGCAGCCGGTTGGTGGAAGGCGCCGACCAGATTCTTGCCTTGCGGCAGGTCGACCGCTGTCTTGCCGCCGACCGAGGAATCGACCATGGCCAGCAGTGTGGTCGGCAACTGGATGAAGCGCACGCCGCGCATCCAGCACGCCGCAGCAAAGCCGGTCAGGTCGCCGACCACGCCGCCGCCCAGTGCGATCAGCGTGACATCGCGGCTGGCGCCCAGATCAGCCAGCGCCTGCATCAGTTCGGCGAAACGGGCGAGATTTTTCTCCGCTTCGCCCGGCGGCAGCACGACTGTGCGCACCTGCTTGCCATCGAGCGCCGACAGCACCGGCTCCAGATACAGCCCGGCGATGGTCTCGTCGGTCACCACCAGGCAATGGCGGCCGACGACCATCGCGCGCAGCGTGTCGGCGTCGGCCAGCAGTCCTGGGCCGATGCGGATCGGGTAGCGACGGGCGCCGAGTTCAACTTCGAGTCTTCGCATCAGGTTAGCTCCGGGCGCTGCCAGTGTTTTTCGATTGCGCTGAACAATTGGGCCATCAGGCGACCCTGCGGCTGATTTCCCGAGTGAAACCGCAGGTCGGCCAGTGTCTCGTAGATCGGATTGCGCTGCGTGGCCATGGCCCGAAGCCGCGACTCGCGGTCGGGCGCCTGCAACAACGGCCGGCTGCGATCGCGGCGCAGACGGCGCAACTGCTCCTCGACACCAATCCGCAGATACACGATGAAGCCGCCTTCGGCCATGGCCTGGCGGTTTTCGGCATCCAGCACGGCGCCGGCGCCGGTGGCGATGAGCAGGTCGCGCTGGCCGCACAGCTCGCGAATCACTTCGCGTTCGCGGGCGCGAAAGCCGGGTTCGCCCTCGCACTCGAAAATGATCGGAATGGCGGCCCCGCTGCGTTGCTCGATTTCCCGGTCTGCATCGACGAAGCGTAGCCCGAAGTGTCGTGCCGCGCGTCGGCCGATCGAGGTTTTCCCCGCGCCGGTGGGTCCGATGAAAATAAGATTCGAGGCCGGGTTCATGGCGGGCAATGATAGTGGACTGTGGGTCCCAGGACGCTTCCCGCGTTGCCGGAGCCATGCGCTGATTTCCCGCCAGTGTACTGTGTCCCACGGAATCGACCGCAGGAGAAACCCAGATGACGCAACCCGTGCTGCTGATCGCCGGCGCCGGCGACCTTGGGAGCCGACTGGCGAGCCGGCGCGCCGGGCTGGGCGACTCGGTCATCACGCTGCGCCGAAGCCAGACGAGCTCGGCTGATGTCGGCATCCGCAGTGTCGCGGCCGATCTGGTCGGCGGGCAGGGTTTGCAGCAGTTGCCGCGCCGGGTCGATGCGGTGGTGTTCTGCGCAACACCGGATCGTCGCGAAGAGTCCGCCTACCGGTCGCTGTTCATCGACGGGGTGAGCCGGCTGCTGTCGGCATTCGATATCCCGCCACGACGTTTCGTGTTCGTCTCATCGACGGCGGTGTACGGTGAAGATGCCGGCGAGTGGATCGATGAGGACACCCCGGCCCGGCCCGCCGCGTTCAATGGCCAAGTGCTGCTTGAGGCCGAACAGGCGCTTGCCGAATCCTGTGCCGGCGCCGTTGCCCTGCGCCTGACCGGGCTGTACGGGCCGGGCCGGTCGTATCTGCTGCGCCGCGCGCTTTCGGGCGATCCGGGCCATAACCGCTGGTCCAACCGGATTCACGTCGAGGATGCCGCGCTGGCGGTTTCGCAGGTGCTCGATCTCGCCGAAGCCGAGCCGGTGTATGTCGGCACCGACGACCTGCCGACCCGCGACTTCGAGGTGCTCAACTGGCTCAGGCAGCGCCACGGAATGGCCGAGACCGCGCCGCCGGTCGAGCCGGAAACCGGGCGACGCGCGCGCAACCGCCGGCTGCGGGCCAGCGGCTGGCAGCCCCGGTTCGCCGATTTCCGAAGCGGCTACGAGGCGGTGCTGACCGGCAGCTGATGCCGGCCAGCGAAACCGGCCAATCGCGCTGGCGTCAAATGCCCGCCACAGGCCTGCGCTGCGCATCCAGCACCACGGTGCGCCCGGCGATCGCCGGCATGGTGCGCAGCATGTGCCGGGTGAGCCGCTCGTAGTGCTGCACAAACCGGTCCAATTGAGCGCGCGACATGCCGCGCCGGTCATCGCCAGCCGCCAGCTCGCGTTCCTGCTGCCAGCGCCATTCGGGCACGGTCTCGAAATCCGGCGCGGCCAGGAACAGCAGTCGGTCGATGGCCCGCCACAGCGGTGGATATTCGGCCAGCGCCGCATTCACCCATCGACGCCAGCGGCCATCGCCGTCTTCTTCTGCCTCCAGCGCATTGATCGGTTCGGCCAGTGCGGCCTCGGTTTCGGGAACTGCACCCAGACACCAGCCTTCGAGCACGATCAGATCCAATGGGCCGGTCACTTTCGGCCAGCGCGACGGCGGCCTTCGGGTATCGGCCAGCTTGTCAAAGCGCGGCACCGTAGGCTGCTGGCCGGGCGCCAGGTGGCGCAGGGTATCCAGCGTTGTCAGCGCCAGCGGCACATCGTGACTGCCCGGCGGGCCACGGGTGGCCAGCAGCGGGTGAATGCGCCGGGCCAGCCGCTGGCGCTGACTCCGGGTAAGGTAGAAATCGTCGATCGACAGCGCTACCGCGTGCAGCCCGGCTTGCCGTGCATCGGCCACCAGCAGAGCGGCCAGCGTACTTTTTCCGCTGCCCTGCGCCCCGGCGACGCCCAGCACCGCGGGTCGGCGTTCGGCAGCCAGCGCCCAGTCGAGCAGCCGTTGTCGCTGGTCGTGGGTCCAGCCCTTGATCGAAGTCAGGTGCGCGTCGGGCTTCACGCGGCGACAATAGCGCATTGTGCACAGTGAACTGCCATGACCCACAGCCCGATTCCACCCGAAGCACTCGACACCTTCCGAAGCCTGCTGCGCGAGGCGACCGACGCCGGCGACCCCGAGCCGACCTCGATGACCCTGGCCACCGCCGATGCTGCGGGCCGACCGTCGGCACGCACCGTGCTGCTCAAGGGCGTCGACGAGAACGGCTTCGTGTTCTTCACCAACTACGATAGCCGCAAGGGCGAGGAACTCGCCGCCAATCCGCAGGCCGCCCTGCTGTTTTTCTGGAAGAGCCTGCGCCACCAGGTCCAGGCGCGCATCGATGGTCAGGTCGAGCAGGTGTCGGCCGAGGAATCCGACCGCTACTTCGCCAGCCGTCCGCGAATGAGCCAGATGGGCGCCTGGGCGTCGTTGCAGTCGCAAACCCTGGAAAGCCGGGAAACCTTCGAAAAGCGCCTGGCCGACTACGAACGCGAATTTGCCGGCGGCGAAGTGCCCCGGCCCCCGCACTGGGGCGGCTATCGGGTCCGGCCGCGGCTGATCGAGTTCTGGTACGGCGCCGAATTCCGCCTGCACGAGCGCCACGTCCACGAACTCGGCGAGCACGGCTGGACGGTGCGGATGTTGTATCCGTGAGCGGCCGGGATTTGGGATTGGAGAGCCGGGATTCGGGAATCGGGATTCGGGATTCGGAAAAGCGGCTTACCGGGAAACGCGGAACTCTCGCTTCCGACCATTCCCCATTCCCCATTGCCCATTCCCGGCCCCGCGGCCCCCAACGCATCGTCTGCCTGACCGAGGAGCCGACCGAAACTCTGTACGCGCTGGGCGAGCAGGATCGGATTGTCGGCATCTCCGGGTTCACCGTGCGTCCGTCGCGGGCGCGTCGGGACAAACCCAAGGTCAGCGCCTTCACGTCGGCAAAAATCGGCGAGATCCTCAAGCTGAAGCCCGATCTGGCGATCGGCTTCTCCGACATACAGGCCGACATCGCCGCCGAACTGGTGCGCAACGGCGTCGAAGTGTGGATTGCCAACCATCGCAGCGTGGCTGGCATCCTCGACTACATCCGTCGACTCGGCGCCCTGGTCGGTGTCGGTAGTCGCGCCGAGACCTATGCCGACTCGCTGCAGCGCAATCTGGACGCCATCGCCGTCGAATCCGCCCGCCTGCCGCTTCGCCCCAAGGTGTACTTCGAGGAATGGGACGAGCCGGCGATCACCGGCATCCAGTGGGTGGCCGAGCTGATCCGGATTGCCGGTGGCGACGACATATTTCCGGAAATGTCGGCGAAACCGCTGGCAAAAGACCGTATCATCGCCGATCAGGCAGAAATTGTCCGGCGTGCGCCGGATCTCATCCTGGGCTCGTGGTGCGGCAAGAAGTTCCGCCCCGAGAAAGTCGCCGCCCGCCCCGGTTGGGACACGATTCCCGCTGTGCGCAACGCGGACATGCACGAAATCAAGTCGCCGATCATCCTCCAGCCCGGTCCGGCCGCGCTGACCGAGGGCGTTCAGGCGATGGCTGCTCTATTCCAAGCCTGGGCTGAACGGGTGGCTGCGACAGGCTCGCATTGATGGCGACGACTGTGGCATAACCAGCCTACCGCTGTTCGCGGTGCGTCAGGAGTGCGACATGTTCAGAAAAACAATTGCTCTGATACTGGCCGTCGCGTTGATCAGCGTCGGATTCACCGCCCAGGTTTCGGCGGCTGTCATCACCACCCAGCAAACCTTGTCCGTTGAGAGCCGGCAACTGCTGGTCAGTGAGGTCCAAGCCAAGCTGGCGCGCGAGGAAGTGCGTCAGACAATGGTCGAACTCGGCGTGGATCCCGAGCAGGCGCAGCTGCGGGTCGCCTCGCTCAGCGATCAGGAACTGGCCCGGCTCGACGGCCAGCTCGACAGCCTGCCCGCAGGCGGCGGCGCCCTGGCGCTGATCGGCGCCGTGTTCGTCGTGCTGCTGATCCTCGAGCTCACCGGCATCATCGACGTCTTCAAGCGGGCCTGACGGTGCGCAGGGCACGGCGCGCGGACGGAACCGACTGCCGCCCACGCGCCCGCCCACGCGTGCCGGCCTGGCTGGCGCTGCTGTGTCTGGCGGGTTGTGCCATCAACCCGAGGTTCGATCTGGCCGAGACGGTCGATGGCGCGCAGCCACGGCAGTTGCAGGCGGTTCCGTTTTTCGCCCAGACGCAATTCCAGTGCGGGCCGTCGGCACTGGCTGGCGTCTTGGGCGCGTCGGGTGTGCAGACCAGCCCGGAGGCGCTGTCGCCCCAAGTCTATCTGCCCGAGCGCCGCGGCAGTTTGCAGGTCGAACTGCTTGCGGCGGCGCGACGGGCAGGGCGGGTTGCCTACGTCATCGAGGACGAGCCCGAGGTGCTGTTCGCCCAGGTCGAATCCGGACGGCCGGTGCTGGTGCTTCAGAACCTGGGCACCCGGAATGTGCCGGTCTGGCATTACGCGGTCCTGGTCGGTTTCGACCCGGACGCGAACAAGGTGTATCTGAACAGCGGCCGTGACCAAGGATTGAGCCAGGACGCCCGAAAGTTCTTGCGCACCTGGGACTGGGCCGGTCGCTGGGCGATGGTGGCGCTGCGGCCGGGCGATTTGCCGGCCCGGGCCGAACGCCAGAACTACGCCGAGGCGGTGGCGGTGTTCGAGAGGGTAGCCGGGGTAGGCGATGCCGAACGCGCCTGGCGGGCGGCCATCGCGCACTGGCCGGATGATTCCAGGCCCTGGTTGGCTCTGGGAAATCTGGCCCATGCCGGGGACGACCGGGAAACCGCGGTTCAGCGATACCGGGCCGGGCTGCAGCGGGCGCCGGACGACGCTGTGCTGACCAACAACCTGGCCTCGACGCTGGGCGAGATGGGTTGCTCGCGAACCGCCGAATCGCTCCTCAACCCGGTCTGGGCGACGCTGCCCGAGGACTCGCCCTGGCGTCCCGCCCTTGCCGGGACGGTCGCTGAACTGTCGAACCGGCCCGGGGCCGATCCCGAGCGCTGCGCCCGACTGCTGCACCCGTAAAACAGCGTTCTAGACCGATTCGCGTCACCGCCCTTATCGATCCGACAGGACTGATCTATCGCGAGAACCCTTGCAAGCGGCAGCTCCGGCTAGGGGCCTGTGGGCTGAGCCGGGCAACTCGCCCGACGCAAGTTCATCGATATTGCCTGCCGGACCAATAGTTCAGTCCAGTGCGGCCACTCCCGATTCGGCCAGCAGGCGCACCATGGCGCCGGCTTCGGCGGCCCGCTCGCTGGAAGCATTGCCCTGCCGGGAGCGCTTGGCCACGCCCTGGGCGATGGCCGCCAGCCGGAAAAAGCTGAATGCCAATACGAACGGCCAATCGGGCACATCGGCCCGGCCGCTGAGTTCGGCATAACGGCTCAGCAGGGCGGCTTCATCGGGAATGCACAGCTGGGCCCGGTCGAGACCGGCCAGGCCGGGAATCACCGGATTGCGCGGCAGCCTGAGCGCCATGCAGAAATAGCCCAGATCGGCCAGCGGGTGGCCCAGCGTGGACAGCTCCCAATCGACCACCGCCAGCACGCGCGGCTGTCTCGGGTGCCAGATGAGATTGTCGATGCGGTAATCGCCGTGCACCAGCGCCGCCGAGCCGTCATCGGCCGGACAGCGCGCCGCCAGCGCGTCGATCAGACGGTCCATGGCCTGAACCGTGCCGGTTTCCGAAGCCCGGTACTGATCCGACCAGCGGGCAATCTGGCGGGCAAAATAGTTGCCCGGCCGGCCGTGATCGGCCAGGCCCACGGATCGCACATCCACGCCATGGATCGCTGCCAGCACCTGAACGATCTCGTCGTAGTAGGCCGCGCGCGCATCCGGCGCGATATCCGGCAGGGCCGGGTCCCACAACACCCGACCTTCGATGTAACCCATCAGGTAGAACATCGAACCGATCACCGAGTCATCGACACACAGATGCAGTGGCTGCGCCACCGGCACCGGCCCGCCGTGCAGCGCCTGCATCACCCGGTACTCGCGATCCACCGCATGCGCCGAAGCCAGCAGCGCCCCGGCCGGCTTGCGCCGCAGCACATACCGGCCACTGGCCGCCTCGATCAGGTAGGTGGGGTTGGACTGCCCGCCCTTGAACTTGCTGGCGGTCAGCGGCCCGCGAAAGCCCGGCACATGGACTTGAAGATAGGTCGCCAGCGATTCGACAGGCAGGGCATGGGCGTCGGTTTGCGGCATGGCGTCATCCGGACGGCGTTTGGGTCGGTGATGGTAGCCCGAGATTGCGAGAGCGGCCGATCATCACTGCGTTTGACCTGTTCGGCGAGGCGAACGCTTCAGACAAAGGATAGATCCGATGGGCGTTGAGTGAGCTTCATCACGTGGCGAGCCGTTGGTGCAATACTTGCGCTGCGTGTCGCGGCGGAGGTTTTCCCACATCGTTACCTGCAAAATCTGAATGTTGGTGGAAATCAGCCGGTGTGCGTAGCCTTCGTTGTTTGGATGGCATTATTTCCGATTCGATGCCGGGCGGGGCGCGCAGCACCCAAGTGTGCCTTGGTCGGGAACGGTCATTGGAGAATCCACTTTATGGATGCACTTTCAGTTCTAATTTATCTTGCGTTTTTCCTGATACCGATCGCCATTTATTTGTGGACTGGCGTTTTGGTCTATCGGGACGCCAAAAGACGCGGCAAGCCACCGATGCTGGTCGCTGTGCTTGCCTTGTTATTGGTTTGGCCGATCAGCCTGCTGGTGTGGATCGCCTTGCGACCGGACGAGAAGCGGCCACCCTTCAATCTGGACGACCATCGGGTCCAGTAGCGGGCCCCGCAAGGATGCCGGGCTGTCCGCATCGACCGTGGGGCGGGACGATTTTTCGGGCTAAAGTCCGTTGACCCGACATCGAGTATCCACCACGAGAATGCTTGCACCCAGCAGTCCCGGCTTACGGCTTGCGGCCGAAGTCGGGCTGCTCGCTATTCGCTCTTGCTCCTCTCCGAATCGCGATTCCCGATTCCCGAATCCCGGCTTTTCAGCATCGACCGCGCGAGCGCCGCGATATGCACCTGGTCCGGTCCGTCGGCCAGGCGCAGGGATCTGGCGCCGGCGTAGGCCTGGGCCAGGAAGCGGTCTTCGGACAGGCCCAGACCACCGTGCAGTTGCATGGCTCGGTCCAGTACGCGGCAGGCCATCGACGGAGCGACGATCTTGATCATGCCGATCAGGTCCTTGGCGGCTTTGTTGCCGGCGCTGTCCAATTCGGCGGCGGCCTGCAGGGTGAGCAGGCGGGCCTGTTCGATCTCGCAGCGCGACAGCGCGATGGCTTCCTGGGCCATGCCGTGGCGGCCCAGCGGCTGACCGAAGGCGACCCGGCTGCGGGCCCGGTCGATCATCAGCTCCAAAGCGCGCTGGGCCAGGCCGATCAACCGCATGCAGTGGTGGATCCGGCCCGGACCCAGCCGCGCCTGGGCGATGGCGAAGCCCGAGCCTGGCGCGCCGATCAGGTTCTGCGTGGGCACGCGCACGTTGTCGAAGGCCAGCTCGGCGTGGCCATAGGGCGCGTCGTCATAGCCGAATACGGTCAGCGGGCGCACCACGCGCACGCCGGGCGTGTCCATCGGCACCAGTACCATCGAGTGGCGGGCGTGGGCGGCGGCGTCGGGGTCGATCAAGCCCATGACGATCAGAACCGTGCAATCGGGGTGGCTGGCGCCCGTCGTCCACCACTTGCGGCCGTTCAGCACGAGCTCGTCGCCGTCGCGGTCGATGCGAAGCGCGATATTGGTGGCGTCCGAAGAGGCAACGTCCGGCTCGGTCATGGCGAAACCGGAGCGGATCTCGCCGGCCAGCAGTGGGCCTAGCCAGCGCTGTTTCTGCTCGGCGCTGCCAAACAGGTGCAGCACCTCCATATTGCCGGTGTCGGGAGCATTGCAGTTGAACAGCTCCGGCGCGATCAGCGAGCGGCCCATCAATTCTGCCAGCGGGGCATAGTCGCGCACGCTCAGGCCGGCGCCGTGTTCGGCATCGGGCAGAAACAGGTTCCACAGGCCCTGTGAGCGGGCCTCCTGCTTGAGCGACTCGACCCGTGGGCAAACCTGCCAGCGGGTCGCCGAATCGGCATGCCAGGCGGCGATTTCGGCCTCGGCTGGCAACACCCGCTCGGTCATGAAGGCGGCCAGGCGCTGCTGCAAGAGGTCGGCATGTCCGGTGCCGGGGCGTGGGTCGATCATGGCGTGCTCGCTGCGTTTCGGATCGGGGAAGGCTGCGCGCCGATGCGGCGGAATGCGTCCGCATTGCCGGCTGCGGCAGCGGGGGGCATCGCGTTCAGCGTTGTCCGGCAATTCACAAGAAAGTCCAAAGCTCGCGCGCTTCGGCCAGATGCGGCAGGCTGTTCCACGAGCCCAGTCGCAAGCCGCTGGCCAACGGTTCCAGTTCGCAGAAGGCGCTGTTGCGCAGGCCCAGATTGAGTTCCACGCAGCGCTCGTCGGGCAGGTCCAGTGCCGAGGCCGCGATCTGGGCGATGACACCGGCTGAAGTGACTACCAGAACCTCTGCGCCCTCGGCCGCGCGCGCCGCAAGATCGCGCGCCGCTTCTCGACAGCGGGACCGGAACGATTGCCAGGATTCGCCGGCATGATCCAGCTCGTCGCGCCGCCAGTGACTGAGCGCGGCATGCAGAAAGCCGAGGATGGCCTCGCGTTGATCGAGCTGGCGGTCGCGCAGTGCGATAGCGCCGGGGTGCATCGGCGCGGCGGCCAGATACGCGCCGAACACCGCCTGATGGTCGAATTCGGCCAGTCTCGGGTCGATCGTGCTGGTCGGCAGCGGCGCACCGATGCGCGCGCAGATCGCATCGAGCGTGCCGATGTGTCGCCTCATCCCGCCGTGCACCACTGTTGTGAACTTTCGGCCGTGGCGGCCCATCCAGTCGCCCAGGCGATGCGATTGCTCGCGGCCGGTGTCGGACAGTTGGTCGTAATCGTCGCTGGCAAAGGAGGCCTGCCCGTGCCGAACCAATACCAGCCCCATGCCCGACTACTGCGCGAAGAACTGTTGCTGGAAGCGCGTGCGAATTACTTCGTCGGAGCCTTCGGGGGTGATTTCGAGATCGAAGGTGAGGGTTTCCGCGTCCTGGAAGCGCGCTTCGGCAAGATAGTAGATGGCTTCGCCTTCGCGGACTTCGCGAACCCGCAATTCCTGACGCTGGCCGTTGAGGTTGGTGGCGGCTGCGGTCACTACGGCCGGCGTGGCGGCGGGCATGCCTTCGTGCTTGCGCAGTACCGAGACATTCAGCAGCGACCGGCCCGAAGATCGGGTGATTCCGTATTGCCGGGCGACCTCGGGGGTCAGCATCGTAGTCGGGATGGCGTTGTAGTGGATCGCAACATCTCCCACCTCGATGACGTTGGCCTGCTGGGCCGAAACCAGGCCGGGCAGCGCGAGCAGCGCAAGCAGCGCTAGAGCCCACTGGATGGAGGGACGGGATTTCGTGTTCATGAGAGGTCTCCTTGGACTGGGCTGCAATCGCTGCTTCATCATCGCGCTAACCTGCGCACCTGTCACGGGCCAGCGGTCACCGATACGTCGGTCACTGCGGATCCTCGCGGTCGTTCGAAGCCGACAGCTCGGCGCCGCGTCGGCAGGCTGCCGCGATCGCCTTGTCGATCGTCTCCGGTAGGTGGTCGGCAAACAGAGACTCCAGGGCAGCGGCTGTAGTTCCTCCAGGCGATGTCACCCGCTGGCGCAGCGTGCTGGCCGGTTCTCCACTTTCGATCAGCATCCGGGCCGCACCCAATGCCGTCTGTACACACAGCGTGCGCGCGGTTTCAGCATCCAGCCCTTGGGCTTCGCCAGCATTTTGCAGCGCTTCGACCAGCAGAAAGAAATAGGCCGGGCCGCTGCCCGAGATCGCGGTGACCACATCCATCAGGGACTCGTCGTCGATCCACACGGTTTTACCGACCGCATCCAGCAGCGACTGCGCCAGCGCGCGCAGCCGGGCATCGACCAGTCGATTACCGTACAGACCGGTCATGCCAACCCCGATGAGCGCCGGTGTATTGGGCATGGCCCGCACTACCGGCAGATCTCCACCCAGCCAGCGCGCCACTTGGGCGCTGGTGATGCCTGCGGCGATGGAAATCACCAGAGGACGATTGCGCTGGGCGGTCGCGGCCAGGCCCTGGCAGACGACAGACATGGCCTGAGGCTTGACCGCCAGGATCCAGATCTCGGCGTGCTCGACGGCTTGCAGATTGTCCGCGGTCGCCGTCACGCCGAAGTCGCTTGCCAGCGCCGCCCGCAGATCCGCGTTCGGCTCACCGACGCTGATCGAAGTCATGGCCCGACCCTCATCGGCCAGGCCACCGATGAGGCTGCGCGCCATGTTGCCGCCGCCGATGAAGGCCAGACGGGGGGCGCGGTCGGTTTCGCGCGGGATCGATTCAGTCATGTCGGGTGCGCTGGGTCATGCGGGTCGGGAAGCTCACGATACCAGCTGCAGCGACCCGCCGGGCTGGCCGCTGAGACGCCCCGACTGCGTTGTAGTGGGCAGAGTCGACAGGCAGTGGCGCCGCGGCGCCGGAGTGTCCGGTGTCCGGCGTTTGTTGGGTCTATACTTCGGGAAAGACAGCCGTTGCGGGTGTCCAGTCGATACGCGATTCTTGTCAGGGGAGTTTTGGATGGACATTGCCGAGCTGCTTGCGTTTTCGGTCAAGAACAAGGCCTCCGATCTGCATCTTTCGGCCGGCCTGCCTCCGATGATCCGGGTCGATGGCGATGTGCGTCGCATCAACATCCCCGCGCTCGATCACAAGCAGGTGCACGCGCTGGTTTACGACATCATGTCGGACAAGCAGCGCCGCGATTACGAAGAATTTCTCGAAGTCGATTTCTCGTTCGAAATCCCCGGTCTGGCGCGATTCCGGGTCAATGCCTTCAATCAAAACCGCGGTGCCGGCGCGGTATTCCGCACCATTCCGTCCGAGGTGCTCACCCTCGAAGATCTGGCCGCCCCAAAGATCTTCAAGGAGCTGCTGGACTTCCCGCAGGGCCTGATCCTGGTCACCGGCCCGACCGGCTCGGGCAAGTCGACCACGCTGGCGGCGATGATCGATGACGTCAACAAGAACGAATACGGTCATATTCTCACCATCGAGGACCCGATCGAATTCGTCCATACCTCGCAAAAGTGCCTGATCAATCAGCGCGAGGTGCATCGCGACACCCACGGTTTCAACGAGGCGCTGCGCTCGGCGCTGCGCGAAGACCCCGACTTCATCCTGGTCGGCGAAATGCGCGACATCGAAACCATCCGGCTGGCGTTGACCGCCGCCGAAACCGGGCATCTGGTCTTCGCCACTCTGCACACCAGCTCGGCGGCCAAGACCATCGACCGGATCATCGACGTGTTCCCGGCCGGCGAAAAGCCGATGGTGCGCTCGATGCTGTCGGAGAGCCTGCGCGCGGTGATTTCACAGGCGCTGCTGAAGAAGGTGGGCGGCGGCCGGATCGCCTCGCACGAGATCATGGTCGGCATCCCGGCGATCCGCAACCTGATTCGCGAAGACAAAGTGGCACAGATGTATTCCGCCATCCAGACCGGCCAGAACCACGGCATGCAGACCCTCGACCAGAACCTGCAGGATCTCGCCAAGCGTGGCCTGATCACCCGCCAGGTGGCCCGCGATTACGCCAGGGACAAGAAATTGTTCGATTGATGGTGTCGAGATTCGAGATTCGAGATTCGCAAGCCCAGGCGCACCACTCTGCCCTGACAAATCACGAATCCCGAGTCCCATCCAGAGAGGACCCCAACATGAGCAGCATCGATTTCACCAGTTATCTCAAGCTGATGGCGCACAAGAAGGCGTCGGATTTGTTCATCACCGCCGGCGTGTCTCCGTCGATCAAGGTCAACGGCAAGATTTCGCCGATCACCGAAACGCCGTTGACGCCGCAGCAGAGCCGCGACCTGGTGCTCAACGTGATGACGCCGGCCCAGCGCGAGGAGTTCGAAAAGAGCCACGAGTGCAACTTCGCCATTGGCGTGTCGGGCATCGGTCGGTTCCGCGTCAGCTGCTTCTATCAGCGCAACCAGGTCGGCATGGTGCTGCGCCGGATCGAGAACAAGATCCCCACCGTCGAAGAGCTCAATCTGCCGCCGGTGCTCAAGACGATGGCGATGACCAAGCGCGGGATCATCCTGTTCGTCGGCGCCACCGGCTCGGGCAAATCCACCTCGCTGGCAGCGATGATCGGATACCGGAACCAGAATTCTTCCGGGCACATCATCACTATCGAAGACCCGATCGAGTTCGTTCACAAGCACGAGGGCTGCATCATCACCCAGCGCGAAGTGGGCATTGACACCGACAGCTGGGAGGCGGCGCTCAAGAATACCCTGCGTCAGGCGCCCGACGTGATCATGATCGGCGAAATCCGCACCCGCGAAGGCATGGATCACGCGATCGCCTTTGCCGAAACCGGCCACATGGTGCTGGCTACCCTGCACGCCAACAACGCCAACCAGGCGATGGACCGGATCATCAACTTCTTCCCGGAAGACCGGCGCAGCCAGCTGCTGATGGATCTCTCGCTCAATCTCAAGGGCGTGGTGGCGCAGCAGCTGATTCCGACCCCGGACGGCAAGGCCCGTCGGGTGGCGGTGGAAATCCTGCTGGGCACGCCGCTGATCCAGGATTACATCCGCGACGGCGAGATCCACAAGCTCAAGGAAGTGATGAAGGAATCGACCAACCTGGGCATGAAGACCTTCGATCAGAGCCTGTTCGAGCTGTACATGGCCGGCGAAATCTCCTACGAGGACGCGCTGCGCCACGCCGACAGCACCAACGAGGTACGCCTGAAGATCAAGCTCAGTCAGGGCGGAGATGCCCGTTCCCTGTCGCAGGGCATGGATGGCGTGGAACTGATCGATCAGCGCTAATCGATCAGCGCTGACCGGCCAGTCGTGGGGCCTGGCGCGACTGCGGTGGAGTGGGCCCGGGCCGGTTGCCGGGGCGGTGCTGGCCGGGTTCGGAGAGCCAACGGCGCCGGGCAGTGTGCCGCTGGATTGGCTGGATCGCCAACGATCGGCATCCATGAGTTCCCGTGACGAGCGCCTGCGCTGGCTACAATAGCGCCATGCCCACCCCGGCCTACCTGACAGGACAACTGCTGATCGCCATGCCGGCATTGGCCGATCCGCATTTTTCCCATGCGCTGGTGCTGGTCTGCAAGCATGACGCCGACGGCGCGCTTGGAGTCATCGTCAACCGGGCGTCCGACTACACACTGGGACAAGTGCTCCGCCAGATGGACATTGGCTGCGAGAACGCCGAGCTCTCGGCCCAGTCGGTACTGGTCGGTGGCCCGGTCAGCCCGGAGAACGGGTTCGTGCTCCACGACGATGGCTCGGCCTGGGGCGCCAGTCTGCCGATCGGCGATGGCCTGGTTCTGACCAGCTCACGCGATGTCCTCGAAGCGATGGCGCTTGGCGAGGGGCCGCCCCGATCGCTGGTCACCCTGGGTTATGCGGGCTGGGGCGCCGGGCAGCTGGAAGAGGAACTGCTGGCCAATTCCTGGCTGAACGTGAAGGCCGACGCCGAATTGCTTTTTCTGCTGCCGTTCGCACAGCGCTGGCAGGCGGCCGCCGGCCGGCTGGGCGTGGATCCGTCGCGGTTGACCGACTACAGCGGGCGCGCCTGAGTGCGTGATGTCGAACCAGCGCCATCCGGCCCGGTACTGGGCTTCGATGTGGGCTCGCGGCGGATCGGCGTGGCGGTCGGCAATGCGCTGTCCGGCAGTTCGCGCGCCTTGGCCGTGGTGGCCATGACTTCCGACGTTCCCGACTGGCCCGCACTGGACGGCTTGGTCAAGGAGTGGACACCGCTCGGCATGGTGGTCGGCGACCCGCGCGAGCTGGATGACGAGCAGGCAATGCCGCCGGCTCGAGCCCGCGCGCGTCGATTCGCCGGCCGGTTGGCCGCCCGCTACCGGCTACCGGTCTGGCTGGTGGACGAGCGCAGCAGCTCGGTCGAGGCGGCCCGGGACTTCGCCGCCGCGCGCGCTGCGGGTGTGCGCAGACGCAAGCAGGCCGATCAGCTCGACGCGCTCGCCGCTGCGATCATCCTGGAGCGCTGGCTGCAATCGCCGCACGATTCCCAGACCTGGCACGAGGACTCCCGATGAGCACTGCCGCCCAGCGCGCCGCCCGCCCGCAGCATCTTCTGGGGCTGGAGGCGATGGATCGCGAGGCGATCACCGCGTTGCTCGACCGGGCCGAAGCGCTGGCCGCACTGAGCCCGCCGGTGCGCCGCACGGTGTTGGCCGGCCGCACGCTGGCGACGCTTTTTTTCGAGCCGTCGACTCGCACCCGGATGAGCTTCCAGTTGGCTGCCCAGCGACTGGGCATGGATGCGATCGACCTGAACGTGAGCATGGCCTCGACCAGCAAGGGCGAGACCGAGTCGGACACGCTGCGCACGCTGGCTGCGATGGGCGTCGATGCGTTCGTGGTGCGCCACAAGATCGAAGGCACGGTCGGCGCTCTGGCAGCCGAGCTGGACCCCGGGGTTGCCCTGATCAGCGCCGGCGAGGGCCGCAGCCATCATCCCACGCAGGGCCTGCTGGACATGCTCAGCCTGCGCCAGGCCAAGGGCGCGGACTTTTCGCGTCTGCGCGTGCTGATCGCCGGCGACATCCGCCATTCCCGGGTGGCGCGATCCGACCTGCATGCCCTGCGCGCGCTCGGCTGTCGTCAGATCCGGCTGTGCGGCCCCGCCAGCTTGCTGCCGGACCCGGCCGAGTGGCCGGGCTGCGAAGCGGTCGACGATTTCGATGCCGCGGTCGAGGGCGTCGATGCCCTGTTCATGCTGCGGCTTCAGCGCGAGCGCATGTCGGAAGGGCTGGTGCCATCGCTGGAGGCCTATTACCGCGATTACGGGTTGACCGAGGCCCGGCTGGCGCGAGCCGCCCCCGACGCGGTCGTGCTGCATCCGGGGCCGATCAACCGCGGCGTGGAAATCAGCGACGCGGTGGCCGATGGTCCGCGCTCGCTGATCCTTCGTCAGGTGGCCAACGGCGTGGCGATTCGCATGGCCGTTCTGGACTGGCTGCTCGGCCAGGGCGACGATTGATCGCCGGGCGGAGCGGCCGCGTTGGAAGCTGATCCCGGCAATCAGGGGCGCTGTCGGAGGGTGCCGCCGGCCAGGTATTGCCAGGTCCGGGTGATGTGCAGCACGTCGACGGCTTCGTTGTTGGCCGGCAGCGGCTGGAACGGCTGAGCCAGGCGGACCGTGCGCATCGCGGCTTCATCGAGCAGCGGATGGCCACTGGAGCGCACCAGGTCGATCGACTCGAGGCTGCCGTCGGCGCGCACCGCAACGGTCAACACGAGGCTGCCGTGGAGATTGCGCAGGCGGGCCTCGTCGGGGTAATTGAGATTTCCGATCCGCTCCACGCGCTGCACCCAGGAACGGACATATTCGGCCCATTCGAATTCGCGCGTACTGGCGCTGACGAACTTCCGCTTCGGCGATTTCGCAAGCAGGGCCTGCTCGCGGTCGATCTCGGCAACCAGTCGGGCCATTTCCAGACGCAGTTCGACCAGATCGGGGCCCGGCGGGAGCGCGGGCTCAGGCTCGACTTCCGGCTCACCGACCGGTGCGGCGGCGGTTTCGGCACTGCTGGTCAGCAGACTTGGCGCCGACTCAGGCGGCGGCGTTGGCGCCTGCGGAAGAATTTGTTCGGGCGCCAGCCCGTCGCTCAGGCTGTCCATCGTTGCCGGCTGCAGCGTGCGCGGTCGCTCCGGTCGTTCGGCCTCGCCGCCGCCGGTCTGATTGCTTTGCGCGAGAAAGTCGGCGTCCTCCGGTGCCTGTTCCGACGGGCTCTGGCTGAGGATGATGTCCAGCGTCGGTCTGACCGCCGCCGGTCGATCCACCGCGAAGCCGATACCCAGGATCAGAATGCCGTGCGCGATCAGGGCCAGGGCCAGCGTGGCTCCGAAACGGTCGGCCGTACCGGGCTTTCGCATCATCGGCGAAACGGCCGCCGCGACCGCTGCTTCAGCGGGTGGGGCGTCGTGCTTCGATGGCATCGAACAACAGGCCGGCGATATTCAGGCCGAATCGCGAGTCGAGTTCCCGCACGCAGGTCGGACTGGTGACGTTGACTTCGGTGAGCCAGTCGCCGATCACGTCCAGACCGACGAACAGCATGCCCCGGCGTTTCATCTCCGGGCCGACGATGGCGGCGATTTCGCGCTCCCGCTCGGTCAACGGCCGGCCCTCGCCGCGCCCGCCGACCGCAAGATTCCCACGAAAATCGATGCCCTGCGGAATCCGCGACAGGCCGTATGGCACCGGCTCGCCGTCGATCAGCAACACACGCTTGTCGCCATCGACGATGGCCGGAAGGAATTTCTGCGCCATCGTCTGGCGCTGGCCGTGTTCGGTCAGGGTCTCGAGAATCACCGGCAGGTTCGGATCGTCCGGCGCGGTGCGGAAAATCGAATGCCCACCCATCCCGTCCAGCGGCTTGAGCACACACAGACCGTGCTCGGCGACGAACGCCTTCAATGCTTCCGGTTGCCGGCTCACCCGGGTCGGCGGGCAAAGATCCGGGAACAGCAGCGCGGCCAGTTTCTCGTTCAGATCGCGAAGGCCGCGCGGATCATTGACCACCTGCACGCCGCGCGTCTGGGCGATTTCCAGAATCTGCGTGGCGTAGATGTAATTGGCATCCACCGGCGGGTCGGTGCGCACCAGCACGACATCCAGATCGGTCAGATCGGTGTCCTCGGCCTCACCCAGGCTGAACCAGGCAGAACTCGCATCGCGCACGGTAATCGGCGCGACCGAGGCGATCGGATCGCCCTGCCGCAGGCCGATACTGCCCGGCACGATGTAGCGCAGGTCATAGCTGCGCCGTTGTGCCTCCAGCAGCAGCGCGAAGCTGGTGTCCTTGACCGGCTTAATGGACTCGATCGGGTCCATCAGTATTGCGCAGCGAAGTGCCATGGGTGGGACCGTCCTTCGAAACCTGCGCTATGCTAGCAGCGCAGTCCCTGCAAAGCGTGATCGGGATAACAGATTGCACCTGCCGCCTTGACAGTCGTCTCTTCAGCCGGATTATATGAACGATAGCAAAACAGTTGTTTTTGCTCGATCATCTACCGATCCAGCGGGTCCTGGCGAGACCCCGCAGTCGATGTAATGGGGTGTTGTTACGATTGCGGCACGATATATGGATGAGTCTCGGTTCGCGTTGGGAGGTCCGATGGAAGAAAATCCGGTGGGTAGTCTGGCGGGCTTGCGGGTCATGGTCATCGACGATTCCAAGACCATCCGCCGCACGGCGGAGACGCTCTTGGCGCGCGAGGGCTGCCAGGTCGTGACCGCGACCGATGGCTTCGAGGCGTTGGCCAAGATCGCAGACCAACGGCCCCAGATCGTTTTTGTCGACATCATGATGCCGCGCCTGGATGGCTATCAAACCTGCGCCCTGATCAAGAGCAACAGCGAGTTCCGGTCGGTGCCGGTTCTGATGCTGTCGTCCAAGGACGGGCTTTTCGACAAGGCTCGTGGCCGGATCGTGGGAGCGCAGGAATACCTGACCAAACCTTTCACGCGCGACGAGCTGCTGTCCGCGATACGGAAATATGTCGCCGCGCCTGCGGCGACCTGAAGGAGGCCACATGGCGCACATTTTACTGGTCGAAGATTCGCCCACCGATTCCCGCGTGTTCACCAGCCTGCTGGAGCGCAATGGCCATCAGGTAAGCCTGGCGAGCAATGCGGAGGATGGCATCAAGATGGCCCACGAAGTGAAACCTGACCTGGTGATGATGGATATCATCCTGCCCGGCATGAACGGCTTCCAGGCCACCCGCGCGCTGTCGCGGGATCCGGAAACCAGCAGCATTCCGGTGATCATCGTCAGCACCAAGGGCATGGAGACCGACAAGGTCTGGGGCATGCGCCAGGGCGCGAAGGACTATGTGGTCAAACCGCCCGACGAAAAAGATCTGATCAAGCGAATCAACGCGCTGATCGAGCAGAATTGATCCAGGGGCCGTCCGATGTCGCTCTCCAGCTCAGTCTCGGTGGATCTGCAGGGTGCCGGCGCCACGCCGTTTGCTGCCCTGCTCGAGTACGAGCGACTCAGTCTCCAGCACAAGCCGGGCCGTCCCGATCTGATCCAGCTGGCCGGACACTTTCGCGGCGTCGCTTACCGGATCGGCGACTATCGTCTGGTTTCGGAGTTTTCCGCCGTTCTGGAGATTCTCTCCGTGCCGCCGATCACGCCGGTTCCCGGAGCGGCGGACTGGATGCTGGGCATCGCCAACGTGCGCGGCAATCTGCTCCCGGTCGTCGATCTTCGGCGGTTTCTGCTCAACGAGAGAAGCGTGGTGTTCGACGGGCAGCGGATGCTGCTGGTTCGCCAGGCTGGCGGCAACGTCGCGGTGCTGGTCGATGCGTTTTACGGGCAGCGCGGTTTTTCGGATTCCGAGATGGTTGTCGCGCCCGAGTCGCTGGCGCGTCAGCCCAGGCTGTCCGGCTTCGTCGAGCGGTCGTATCAAGTCGGCGAAGACATCTGGAGTGTGTTCGATCTGGCGCGTTTGACGCGCACCCCGGAATTCAGGCAGGCGTCGCTTTAGCGGCCGACCGGTCATCACTATGAGGAAGCTTGAAGCATGAGCACGGTCAAAGGTGGCACCAGGGATACGGAACGCCGACAGGGCATCAACTTGTGGGCGAGTGCGCTGGCGCTGGCACTGCTTCTGTTCGGTCTCAACTTCTATCTGACCGCGCAGCGCAATGCCGAGGAAAGTCAGGCCCGCGATCTCATCGCGGAAACCCAGGTGCTGTCCCAGCAGGTTGCCAAATTCTCCGCCGAGGCCGCCGCCGGCGGTTTCGAGGCCTTCGATGCGCTGCGGCAGACGCGCGATCGCATGTCGACCATCCTCGCAGATCTCAACAACGGCAATCCCGCCTCGGGCCTGCCCGCCTATGCGCAGACGCCCGGCGTCGCCGAGCCGCTTTCGCGTCTGGATCAGACCTGGGCGCCGATTGACGAGAACGTCGGCCGAATCCTTGAGCGCGAGCAGTTGGTGCTCGATCTGTCGGACACCGCCGTGGAGTTTTCCGGCTCGATCCCGGTGCTCCAGGCCAAGATGGATGACGTGGTACGCGAAATGTCGATCGGCGGCGCGGTCAGCTCGCAGATCTACATCGGTGCCCAGCAGTTGGTGCTCGCCGACCGGATGATCCGCTACGTCACGCAGATCCTTCAGGGTGGCGCCAGCGCAGTATCCGCCGCCGACCGGCTGTCGCGCGACAGCTCCCGGTTCGACCAGGTGCTGGACGGCCTGACCAACGGCAACGATGCCATGAACATCCGGCGGGTGACCGGCGGCCGCTCGCAGGAAGTGCTGGAAGAGGCTCGGGCGCAGTTCGCCGAGATGCAGCCCAGCGTGGAGATGATTCTGGAAGCCTCCGCCGACCTGTTCGAGGTGAAAGAGGCGGCGGCGCTGATCTTCCAGGATTCCGAATTGCTGCTCACCCGCGCCCGCGACCTCAACGCCGCATTCGGCGCACTGCCCCAGACCCGCCTGTTCCCGAGCTTCCTGGTGGCGTTGATCGTCGGCGCGGCGGCCCTGCTGTTCCTCACCGGACTGGTGGTGAGCCTGTTCCGCGAGCAGACCCTGCGCTACCGCAAGACCCAGGAAGACAACCAGCGCAACCAGGAGGCCATTCTGCGGCTGCTGGACGAAATGGGCTCGCTGGCCGAAGGCGATCTGACCGTCAAGGCGACGGTTACCGAGGACATCACCGGCGCGATTTCCGACTCCATCAACTACACCGTCGACGAGTTGCGCCGACTGGTCGGAACCATCACCGAGACTTCGGTGCAGGTGGCTGCGGCGGCCCAGGAAACCCAGGCCACTGCGATGCAACTGGCCGAGGCGGCCGAGCATCAGGCCCAGCAGATCAACTCGGCATCGAGCCAGATCAGCGACATCGCGCTCAGTATTCAGCAGGTCTCGAAGAATTCCGCCGAATCGGCCGAGGTCGCCCAGCGCTCGGTGCAGATTGCCGCCAACGGCGCTGAAGTGGTCCGTCAGACCATCGACGGCATGGACTCGATCCGCGATCAGATTCAGGAAACTTCCAAGCGCATCAAGCGGCTGGGCGAAAGCTCTCAGGAGATCGGATCGATCGTCGAGCTGATCAGCGACATCGCCGAGCAGACCAACATTCTGGCGCTCAACGCCGCCATCCAGGCAGCCTCGGCGGGCGAGGCCGGTCGTGGTTTCGCGGTCGTGGCCGACGAAGTGCAGCGACTGGCGGAACGCTCGTCCAATGCCACCAAGCGAATCGAAATGCTGGTGCAGACCATTCAGTCCGATACCAACGAGGCAGTCAGTTCGATGGAACAGACCACCGCCGAGGTGGTGTCCGGTGCCCGTCTGGCCGAGGACGCCGGTCTGGCACTGGTCGAAATCGAGAAGGTGTCGAACGATCTGGCCGGGCTCATTCAGGGCATTTCCGAAGAAGCCCGACAGCAGTCCGGCGCGGCTACCTCGATCACGTCGACCATGACCGTCATTGAAGAAATCACCAGCCAGACCTCGCAGGGTGCCAGCCAGACTGCCGAATCGATCGGAAACCTGGCACAACTGGCCTCCGACCTGCGTCGCTCGGTCGACGGCTTCAAGTTGCCGGGCTGACGTGTCGATGCGATTTTCCCCCCGGCCGTGCATCGCCGCCAGCTGTGTGTTCGCGCACAGCGACCTTCAGGGCTGAGAGCGACGGAATGCGGCTTCATCACGACACCGGATTCACCCCCTTGGCCTGGGTCAAGCCCGAGCTCGACGAAATCCTGCGCCTGGCGCGCCGTTCGCTGGAGGATTATTTCGAGAATCAGGAAGACGACAGCGCCATGCGCTACTGCGCGAGCCACCTTCACCAGGTGCAGGGCTCGCTGCGGATGCTCGAGCTCAGAGGCGCGGCGGCCGTAGCCGGCGAAATGGAACGTTTGGCCGAGGCGCTGGTCGCCGGCGCGGTCGAGAATCGGGAAGAGGCGTTCACCGTGCTCATGCGCGGCATCGTCCAGTTGCCCGACTATCTGGAACGCATCCAGGCCGGGTTTCGCGACGTTCCGCAGGTGCTGCTGCCTTTGATCAATGAGCTGCGTGAGGTTCGCGCGCAGCCGCCGTGGCAGGAAAGCGCCCTGTTCACGCCTGACCTGCGCAGGCCGCTGCCGGCGCACACGCACACCTTCGATACGGATGTGTCCGACGCGATCCGTCAGGAACGTTTCATCGGGCTGCTTGGCCGGTTCCGCCGCAGCCTTGCCGATGCGCGCGTCCGGACCGACGTGGCGGGTACGCTGTCGGATGTGGTCGCTGCGTCGGCGGCCGCCGGCGAGCTGGTTTCGGAAGAAGGCTGGCGGCGGCTGTTCTGGGTGACCGAAGGGCTCGCCCAGGCGCTCGATCAGGGAATCCTGGAGGGCAGCGAGCCGCTGCTCAACGCCCTCGATGCGGTTACCGAGTCGCTGGCGGGCATCGTCGACCGGGGCGCGGCGACCCTGGCGCACGAGCCGCCGCAGGAACTGACCCAGCAACTGCTGTATTTCGTCGCCCATGCACCGATCGGTCACGTCGCACTGGACGAGATTCGGCGCACCTTCGACCTGGATGCCTATCTGCCCGAACAGCGCGAAATCGAACACGCGCGCGGCAGTATGGGTGGCCATAACAAGGCCTTGATGACCACGGTCACTTCGGCGATCAAGGAAGACCTGCTGCGGGTCAAGGATGCGCTCGATCTGCACATGCGCAATCTGGACGCCCCGCCGCAATCCCTTGCCGATCACGTCACCGCGCTGGCGGGAATCGCCGATACCTTGAACATGCTCGATCTGGCCGCGCCCCGGCGTGTCGTGCTGGAGCAGCGTGCGGCTCTGGAGGCGATGGTCGGCGGCAGTCGGCCGATCGATGAATCGGGCCTGCTCGATGTCGCCGGTGCCCTGCTGTATGTCGAATCCTCGCTCGATGATCAGGTGGTGCAGCTTGGCAGTGGCGACGACGGGATGGCTGCCCAGGAAGCCGGCGAGCCGCCGCCGTTGCCGGCGTCGGAAGCGCGCCAGGTGCTCGAAACGCTGGTGCGGGAAGCGCTGACGAATTTTGCCAAGGCCCGCCAATGTTTCGTGGCATTCGTGGAAGCCGGCTGGGATTGGGCGCGGCTGTCCGATGTGCCGCATCTGCTGGCGGAAGTTTCGGGTGCCTTGCGTATTCTCCAGATAGAAACGGCGCCAGGCTATATCGACGCCATTGCGACGCTCACCCGCGAGCAGCTGATCGAACGCCGTCGGCTGCCAAAGGCGACCGAGCTGGATTCGCTTGCCGACGCGCTGTCGAGCATGGAGTACTACCTGGAGGCGCTCAGCGAGCGGCGTGGTGGGCGGGATGGAATTTTGGAGACGGCGCGAAACAGTCTTGAGCAACTCGGCATTTCGGTTGATTCGCTCAGCGATGCACGATCGCCGGCACCTGCGCCCGCGGTTGTCCCGGCCATGGTCACCGAGGCCCGTGCCGACTCACGCCAGGCGGTCAAACCGGCGGCGCAAGCCGGCCCCGCAAGGGCCGAGGCTGAGCCTTCCGCCGACGCTGAAACTCCGACCGAGCCCGAGGCGCCGGAGTCGCAGCAGCGGGATAGTGAGTCCGACCTTGCGCCGATCGGCGAATCGCAGCCGATGGGTGCTGAAAGTGCCGATTCGACCGCTGACGAAGCTGCCGAGACTGGCCTGGCCGCATCCGATGACGCTCTCGCAGCTGCCGGCGAGACCTCCTCTGCGCCAGCGCTCGATGCCGAGGCGGGCGCCGGACCGCAGCCCGGCGACACGGGTGGATTCGAAGCCGTCAACGAAGATATCGACGACGAAATCCGCGAGATTTTTCTCGAAGAGGTCGAAGAGGAAATTCAGAGTCTCGACAGTCAGCTCGAAACCTGGCGGCAGACGCCCGAGGATCTGGCTCTGCTGCGACCGATCCGACGGATCTTCCATACCCTCAAGGGCAGTGGACGACTGGTTGGCGCCACGACGCTGGGCGAATTCTCCTGGCACATCGAGAGCGCGCTCAACCGGGTACTGGATGGAAAACGTGCGGCATCGCCTGCCGTCGTTTCGTTGATCGATAGCGCGCGTGGTCAGTTGCGGGCGTTGCAGGGCATGTTGGCCGGCCAGACGATCGATCTTCAGGCGGTTCTGGCGCTTCAGCACGTGGCCGATCGCGTCGCAGATGGCGAAGAAGTGTTCGACCAGTCCGGCGTCGCTTCGCCCGATTCGATACCTGAATTGGAGCCGTCCATCGATGCGCAGCCCGAGCCTGTCGCCGAGGCGGATGCGCCGGTCGAGTCCGCCGACAGTGAGCTGTCGGAGCAGCCCGAGGCCGAGCCGGAAAGCGAACCGGGCATCGAGATCGACATCGACCCGGTGCTGCAGGAAATTCTGGTGGCGGAAGTCAGCGGCCACCTGGAAACCCTGCGCAGCTGGCGCGACAGCGCAATACCCGACTCGCAGCCGGCCAACGACGCGCTGTTGCGCGCGGTTCACACCATCAATGGCGCGTTCGCCATGGCCGAAGTGCCGCTGGTGACCGAGCTGACGGTACCGTTGGAAGGCTATGTGCGTCGCCTGCTGGCAACTGGCGAGCCGGCCTCGGAGCCGGCCCTGGCGCTCTATTCCGAAGTGCTCGCTGCACTGGAAAAGACCAATCGGCAGTTGGAACAGGCCAAGCCGCGAATTCCCGGCTACGGCGATCTTCCGGTACGCATGGAGGCGATTCGCGATAGCCTCCCGGAAGCCGCACTGCCGCTCGCCGGCGTCTTCGGCCACGGCTTCGACGACGAAGAGGATTGGCAGGACGCGTCGATCGACTGGGATGCGACCGCGGCCGAATCCGCTTTCGATGGCTCCGAGCCTTCCGCGCTCGCGCCGTCGCAAGCTGCCGATTCCGAGCCCGCCGATGCTGCCGAACCGGTCGCGGAACCGGATCGCCAAGCGCCGGCCGATGCGCTGGGTGAAGGGGATTTGGCGCCGGTTGGAGTGGACGATTCGACATCGACCGACGCCGACCTGAAGGCCGCCGAACCGGCGCCGAATGGCGAGCTGGATCAGGACGCTGCGCCGGACTCGACCGAGGTGCAGATTCAGGAGACGACGGTCGACGCCGGCGACGCGGTCGAAGCGGTCGAATCCCTCGACGCATCGGAACGCGAAGCCCTGAGTGCCGAGCTGGCGGCCGACGCCCTGTTGGCAGAGCTCGACCATCGGATTTCGGGATCGTCGCTTACCGACACGTCCGAACCGGACGAACTTGATGAGTCTGGTCTTGGCTTGCCGACAGTCGGCACCCTTGATCAGGACGCGTCCGCTGCGCATCCGGTTGCGCGCGACGAATCGGCGGCAGTCACCGTTGCCGAAGACGCATACGAGCCGGAATCCGAAACCGAAGAGCCCGGCGCCTCTGAGCCGGCTGCGGAGGAGTTGATTCGATCGGCCGCAGATGAGGCAGCGGACGACGAGACCACGCCTGAGGCGCTGGCGGACGATTCCAATTCCGATTCTGATGCTGATTTGGAATCCGAGCCTGGCCTGGCTGCATCTGCGCAAGCTTCCCCGTTCCAGCCGGTGGTCGATTCGGATGAAAACGGCGAATCGGCGCAGACTCCGTCGGATGACCTGATCGACGCCGATTCGATGCGCGCCTTCGACGAAATGGTCGAGGCGTTCGCAGCCGAGTCCGACGAAAGCGAGCAGTCGGGCGAACTGGTTCTGACCGACGTTTCCGGCCCGGACGCCGAGGCAGCGGAATCCCCGGCGGACACTGAAGCGCAGATCGACCAGTGGTCTGCAGAGCAGTCCGCCGCTGAATTCGAGCTGGAGCTGTCGCTGGATAGCTCCGCGGATGGCGGGGCGGCCGACGACACACCCTGGCTTGAGTTGACCGACGAAATCTACCAAACCATGGACTCGGCTCAGCCGCCGGATGCGAGCGAACCCGCGACCGCTACGGACGTCGACTCTGCGCCTTCGATCTACACAGCCGAAGAGCTGGCCGAACTGGAAGCGCTGTTTGCGGCCGAAGCGGCCGAGACGCTCGGATCACCGGACGGAGAAGGCGGCAGCGTCGGTCCCGAAGTCAGCACCGAAGTCGGCAGCGAGCCTGCGGCCGAAGAAGCAGACGAGCCGATGCTTCTCGGTGAAGCGCCCGCCGATGATTCCGGGTCGCCCGACGCTGTCGGCCAGGCGCCCGAACGCGATAGCGAAGCGCTGGAGCCGATAGGCCAGCCAGTGCCGGATGCCGGAATCGAAAGCGAAGCCGTCGAGGCGCCCGCGGAAGAGTTCGCCGACGCGCAAATACGTTTCGATCCAGTCGAGCCGGCAATCGAGTCGAGCGACGAGGCGGCAGCTGAACCGGAAACCGAACCGCGGACCGAGCCTGAGGCTGAAGCAGAGGGCGTGACAGAGGCCGAAGCGGAACCAGAGGTTCAGTCGGAAGCCGAGTCAGAGGCCGAGTCAGAGGCCGAATCGGAGTCCGAAGCGATGGCCGAGGCACGGTCAGCCGGAGCCGACGATGGCCAGCCGACGCCAATTCAGGATATCGATGTCGAATCCGACGAGCCGCTGGATGTCAGCGATCTCGATCTCGACCTGCTGGACATCTTTGTCGAGGAATCGCGCGACCTGCTCGACAGCGCGGACAGCCTGGTCGCGAGACTGCGCGACGCGCCGACCGAGCGCGAACCGATCATCGGCTTGCAGCGCGATCTGCACACGCTCAAGGGCGGGGCGCGCATGGCCGGGGTGTTCGCCATCGGCGATCTCAGCCACGTCATGGAGTCGCTGCTGGAAGCCGTGGCCGAGGGGCGCCGGGATCTGAGCCGCGACGGCGTACGGTTGCTTGAGGCCGGCCTGGACCGGTTGCACGGCATGTCGGATCGAGTGGCCAAACGTCAGGCGCTTTCCATGCCGGCGCATCTGGTGGCGCGCTTCGATGCCATGGTGCGCGGCGAAGCCGCATCGGCGGCACCGGGCGAAGCCGCACCCGGCGGTATGCCGGAGCTTGCCAAGCCAACATTTCCGCCGCCGCTGGCTCCGCTGTCGCAGCCGATGGATCCCGAGGATCTGCCTGCGGAAGACGAGGGCGTGGGCATCAAGGCGCCTCAGGAACAGGTGCGCATCCGCGCCGACCTGCTCGACCGGCTGGTCAACTACGCCGGCGAAGTCGCCATTTACCGCTCGCGGCTGGAGCAGCAGGTCAGCGGCTTCCGGGGCAACCTCAACGAGTTCGAGCAGACCAATACCCGATTGCGCGATCAGTTGCGCAAGCTCGATATGGAAACCGAAGCGCAGATCATGGCCCGCTATCAGCGTGAGCCGGAGAGCGCGGATGCCGCCTTCGATCCACTGGAAATGGATCGGTTCTCGACGCTTCAGCAGCTCAGTCGCGCGCTGGCCGAGTCCTCGGCCGACTTGACCAGCCTGCAGAACACGCTCGAGGACCTCACCCGGCAGTACGAGACCCTGCTCCAGCAACAGTCGCGGGTCAGCACCGATCTTCAGGAAGGCCTGATGCGCACGCGCATGGTGCCGTTCGAGTCGCTGGTGCCGCGTCTGCGCCGGGTGCTTCGTCAGGCCGGTGGCGAGCTCGGGAAACAGGTCCAGTTGAAGGTCGAAGGCGCACAGGGCGAAATGGATCGCAGCGTTCTCGAACGGATGACCGCGCCGCTCGAGCACATGCTGCGCAACGCTGTCGCCCATGGCCTTGAGACCCCGGATCAACGCGCAGCCGCCGGCAAGCCCGAGGAAGGCACGGTGAGCCTGGCGGTTCGCCGTGAAGGCTCCGAAGTGGTCATCGTGGTTGCCGACGATGGTCGCGGTCTCGATGCGGATGCCATTCGCCGCAAGGCCATCGAGCGCGGCCGTTTGGCGGCGGATGCCGAGGTGAGCCGCAACGAACTTTACGCCTTCATCCTCGAAACCGGATTCAGTACCGCTCGAGAAGTCAGTCGCCTGGCGGGCCGGGGCGTGGGCATGGATGTCGTCCACAGCGAAATCCGCCAGCTTGGCGGCTCGCTGCATATCGATTCCGAGTTCGGCTCTGGCAGCCGGTTCACCATCCGCCTGCCGTTCTCGATGGCCGTCACCCAGGCGGTATTCGTGCGCATCGGCGAGACCATCCATGCGGTGCCGATCGCTTCGGTGCGGGGCGTGGGCAGAATTTCCCGCGATGCGCTCAACGAGCAGTTGTCGAACGGCGATGCGGTCTATCAGTACGCCGGGGAAACCTTCCCGATCCACGACCTCGGCGTTTTGCTCAACCAGGCGCAGGTTCGCGCCAGCGAGAGTCTGCAGATTCCGCTGCTGCTGATCCGCTCCGGCGACTTGCGTGCCGCGGTGCTGGTCGACCAGGTGGTCGGCAATCGCGAGATCGTCGTCAAGCCGGTCGGGCCGCAGATCGGCTCCATCCCCGGCGTATTCGGCGCCACGATCATGGGCGACGGCAGCGTCGTCATCATTCTCGACGTGGCCCCTCTGGTGCGACGGACGATTAGCCAGGCCGAGGCAGGCCGGGTTGCCTTGGCGCCCGTGGAAGTACAGAAGCGCGTCGTGCCTCTGGTGATGGTGGTTGACGACTCGATCACCATGCGCAAGGTGACCGGGCGTGTGCTGGAGCGCAACAACCTCGAAGTGATCGCGGCCAAGGACGGTATCGACGCGATCGAGAAAATGGCCGAGCGGGTCCCTGACCTGATGCTGCTCGACGTGGAAATGCCGCGAATGGACGGCTACGAGCTGGCCATCCACATGCGTGCCGACTCGCGTCTGCGCAACGTGCCGATCATCATGATCACTTCGCGAACCGGTGAAAAACATCGTCAGCGCGCGCTTGAAGTCGGGGTCAATGACTATCTTGGCAAGCCGTATCAGGAATCCGAATTGATCAAGCGCGTGACCGAGCTGCTCCACCAGGCCGGTGGCAATGTCTGATCCGATTCGCGTCGCAGTGCTTGGCCGCAGTGGTGAGGCGCGGGCCGTGTTGCGCGATGTTCTTACCGCTGCCGGCGGCGAAGTGGTGTTCGATGCCGATCCCCTGGAGTCGGGCCCGGAAAGCCTTGAAGTCCAGGCGCTGAATGCGGTGATCCTGAGTCTGGAGTTCGACTCTGACGATGAGGTGCTCGACCGCTGGGAATCGCTGCTGGAACGTCCAGGCCTGAACGTCGTATTCGACGAGGCACATACCAGCGGGCGCCTTGCCGGCTGGGATCAGTCGCGCTGGGCGAGGCACCTGGCCAGCAAGGTACTGGGGCTGGGCGCAGTACTGCCGCCGATGCCGGACGACTCGGCCGGGTCCGATCGCCTTGGCTTCGAGGTGGCTTCGGCTGAAGCCCGCGCAACGAAATCCGAAGTTCCCGATGCCTCGCCGGCTGCCGATTGGGCGAGCGCAGAAGCATTCGCTGGCGGTGATCAGGTTTCCGACGCCGCCAGCGCGGCCCCGGATTCTGTGGAGCCATCAATAGCAGACAGCAACCCGGACATCGACGCCGATTCGTCACTGCCCATGGAGCAGGACGAATGGGCCAGCTTGTCCGACGATCTTGCCGACGTCGCCGCCACGCTTGAGGCAGAGTCCGCCGAATTCGACGACGACGAGGATGCGGATCGGGCGGCGCGCGCGGCCGCCGATACGGATACGCCGTTCGCGGCGCTTTCCGTCGACGATGCCGATGCGGGCGACTCCAGCTCGGATGATCTTTCGGACTTGCTGGCGTCCTTCGAAGCGCAGATCAATGGCCAACTCGGGGACGGCCGTGGCGATCAGCCGTCGCTGGATGATCTGCTGGCTCGCGCTGCGGAAACCGACGAAGGAGAACAGGTCGACGACAGTGACGCGCAGCGCGACGATTCGCATGCCGGCGCCAACGACCCGCTACGTTCCGATGACCGCGGCGAAGACAACCGCCTGCAGGCAGCTGAAGATGACGCAGTCCAGGGATCTTCGCTGCCGGACCAGCCGGAAGAGTCCTCTGTCGCTGAGGAACGGCCTCAATTCGATTTCAGCCAACTGTCTTTGGAGCCGGTCGAATCCGAGGCCGCCGAATCGAAGCCCGACCCGACGGCCAATCCGACGCCAGCCCCGGATCGGACTCCCGCTTCGGAGCGCGACTCGGAGCCGCCGCAGGCTGCGAAGCCGGCACTTGCCCGTCCGCCTGCGGTGGATTTCGCGCGCCTGGCCGCAGGCTTCGGCCTGCTGCCGGACCAGCCGGAGGCGGAGGTCGCTTCGGTGCGGCCGGACCGTGCGCCGGTCGAGTCGGCGATCGGCGCGGTCGTGCTGCTGGCAGGCGTGGGCGGGCCCGATGCGATCCGCCGTTTCCTGTCCTCGCTGGATCGGCGGCTGCCGGTGCCGGTGCTCGTGGTGCAGTCGTTGGCGAAAGGCAATCATGACCGGCTGGTGCCCCAGCTGGCAAAGGTCAGCGCGGAGCCGGTTGCGCTCGCCGAGGTCGGCGCGACTGCGCGATCCGGCGAAGTGCATCTGCTGGCGGAGAATGTTTCGGCGGAGCTGCTGGCCCATGGCGGCGTCAAGTTCATCGCTGAGCAGAGCGATGGTTTGGTGGGCGGGTTGTCTGGTCTGTGCGAAAACCTGATCGTCGTTCTGCTCAGTGGCGCATCGGTCGAAGCCGCGGACAACGCACTGGCGGCGGAGCGCAACGGCGCCTGCGTCATCGCGCAAAATCCCGAGGAGTGCTTCGATCCCGAGGGGGCAGCGCGGGCGCAGAAGCAGGGAGTCAGAACCGGTAGCCCGGAGCATCTGGCATTTTGGGTCAAGGAGCATTGGCGGCTATGAGTGCGATCGAAACAGCCCAGTCCGGCGAGCCGGCACACATCCTGCGCGGCGTGCTGATTTCGGTCGGCCCGGTCCGCCTGCTGCTGCCCAACGCCAGCATTTCCGAAGTCATCACCTATTCCGAGCCGGAGCCGATCGAAGACGCGCCGCCGTGGTTGCTGGGCCGAGTGCGCTGGCAGGGCTGGCGTCTGCCGTTGGTGTCCTTCCCGGAACTGGCCGGCTGGCAGGTCGATCGCAGCTCGCTCGGTGCCAAGGTGGCGGTGCTCAAGCTGCTGGGTGGCGATTCGACGCGGTCGTTCTTCGCCCTGCTGACCCAGGGATTCCCGCGCCTGGTTACCGTGCAAGCCGATTCGCTCACCGTCAGCGACGAGGCGCCAGCGCCCGGTGTCGCCTACAGTTTGGTGATGGATGGCGAGGCGGTTGCGATCCCGGACCTCGCGGGCATCGAAGCGCTGCTTGCCGAGGCGGTTCCGTCGGAAAATTGAGGCATTCCGGTTCCGCGCCATCCGCGGAGCGGACGCGGGTATCCCGTCCGCTCGTGCATCACCCCAGGTCGCCCAACCGGGCCTGCAGGGCGGCCAGCGCCGCCAGGCCTGCGGTTTCGGTGCGCAGCACGCGGGGGCCGAGGCGCAGTCCGCTGAAGCCCGCACGCTGCAATTGAGACATGTCGCGTTCCGACAGGCCACCCTCCGGACCGACCACCAGGATCAGCGACGCGCCGGATGGCGGCGCCGGCACGTCGCCGAGCGCAAGCTGGCCACCCGGATGCAGCGCCAGGCGCAGTGCGTCCGGCGGCACCGAAACAGCCCAGTCGGCCAGCGCGCGCGGCTCGCTCAGTTGCGGTAATTGCGCACGACCGCACTGCTGGCACGCCGCAGCGATCACGCCGCGCCAATGGCTCATTCTCCGCTCGCCGCGTTCGGCATCCAGGCGCACTTCGGTGTGCTCGGTGATGATCGGGGCGATGGCCGCCACGCCCAGCTCGGTCGCCTTTTGCAGCACCCAGTCCATCTTTTCGCCGCGCGCCAGCGCCTGTGCCAGTACGACCCGAAGCGGCGACTCGCACGCCACCCGGTCGCGGGCGGCGAGGCGAACGGTGACCGACTTTTTCGAAGCGCTCTCGAGCACCGCGCGGTAGTCGAAGCCATCGCCATTGAACAGCACGCAGTCGTCGCCGACGCCGAGGCGAAGCACGCGGATGAGATGCTGGCTGGCGGCCTCGGGCAATGCCAAGGACTGGCCGACCGCCAGCGGGTGGTCGACGTGTATACGAGTCAGGCGCATGAGTCGGATCGATTGCGATGCACTACACTAAAGGCCTGCTGGAATGAGGCTGGTCGGGCTGTAAATCCGTCTGCATGGTTCATGTGTTTTGCCGAATCCTGACCCGCCGCGCCGCCGCGTGCCGGTGAGTCGTTGAAATGGGTCCTCGCAAGGCCGACAACCGCAGCAACTTCCAAACCCCTGTACGCTTCCGGCATTGTGCCATTCCATGAAGTTACTGAAGCCATGATCCCGAGCTCATTCCGTAGTCCCCATCCGCGCGGCTTCACCCTGATCGAAGTGCTGGTGGTGGTGGTGATTCTGGGCATCCTGGCCGCCGTTGTGGTGCCTCGCCTGATGGACCGCCCTGACGAGGCCCGCGCCGTGCGCGCCCGTCAGGACATCCAGGCGGTGATGACGGCGCTGAACATGTATCGGCTCGACAATTTTGCCTACCCAAGCACGGAGCAGGGCCTCGAAGCGCTGGTCCAGGCGCCACCGGGCGTGGCGAACTGGCGCACCGGCGGCTATCTCGACCGTCTGCCGACCGACCCGTGGGGGCGCGCCTATTTGTACCTCAATCCCGGCCGGCACGGCGAAATCGACGTGTGGACCCACGGTGCCGACAGCCGCGCAGGCGGCGAGGGCGCCAATGCCGATATCGGCAACTGGAGCGATTGATTGCCCGGTGCGGCCTGCAAGCCGGCATCTGGACGGCTGCCCGGCTGCGATGCCGAACGGCGCCACCGCCCGGCGGGCGACCTGGGTATCGGGCCAGGGCGCCGCTCGGGTATCAGCCTGATCGAGCTGCTGGTGGCCCTGGCCATCGTGGCCACCATGGCCGGCGCGGTCTTGCTGGCCTTTCCCGACCTGGCCGGTCGGACCGTCGAGACCAGCGCCGGCCGCGTGCAGGAATTGTTTACGCTGGCCTGTGAACGGGCCGAGCGCAGCGGACGCGATTTCGGAATTGCCGTCGGCAACGACAGCCTTCGCTTCGGGCCATTTGTCGGTGGCGTCTGGCAGCCGCTGGCCGACAGTCCCAGCGAGGCGCTGCGGCCCCGGCAATTGCCCGAGCCGCTGACTCTGGTGCTGAGCGTGGACGGCGCCGAGCTGGCGTTGGCCGACGGGTTGCCGGACACGCCCCAGCTCGCCTGCCTGGCCACCGGCGAGCGCACGCCGTTCGAGCTGGCCCTGGTCGACGGGACCGGCACTCGGGTGTGGCAGATCCGGGCTGCGGTGACCGGCGCGATCACCGGAGGCAGCACCGATGCGCGGTAGTCGCCAGTGCCGTACCGTTTGCGCGCCGCTTCCGTGGCGACCGCGCGGGTTCACTCTGCTGGAAGTGCTGATCGCGCTGGCCGTGCTGGCGTTGGCGATGACGGCACTGGTGCGCACCGCCAGCCTGGAGGCCTGGGCGCTGGCTCAGGCTCGGGACCACAGCCAGGCCCAGTGGGTGGCCGCCAATGTCATTGCCGAAGCCCGTCTGGAGCCTGCGCTGCCGGCGTCGGCGTTGCGTCAGGGTCAGGCGCGGATGGGCGGTCGGGAATGGCGCTGGACGCTGAGCATCGCCACAACCGAGGCCGGTATCCGGCGTCTGGATGTCGCCGTGTTCACCGAAGCCGAGGCGCTGCCGGTACTCAGCCTCGCCGGTTTTGCGGCGGCGAGGTGAAACCGATGCTGCGATTCGGTGCCGAGAGTGGATATTCGACCCGGCGCGCCGTCCGGGGATTCACTCTGCTCGAGGTGCTGGTCGCCACCGCTCTGTTTGCTGTCATCAGTGCCTTGACCTGGGGTGGCTTGGACAGTCTGGCGCGGGCGCGCGCCGCCCTGAGCGAAAAAAGCGAGGCATTGGCCGATCTCCAGCGCGCCATGGGACGGCTGGAGCGCGATCTGCGTCAGGCGGTGAATCGACCGGTGCGAATCGAGGACGGCAGTCGGCGGCCGGCGTTCCTGGGTGGCGCGCAGGGTTTCGAGCTGACCCGGCTGGCGCTGCCTGGCGGCTGGCAGAACCCTCAGCCGGGCCTCGAGCGTCTGGCGTGGCGTTGCCTGGATGGAAGGCTGGAGCGCCTGCGCTGGGCTGTGCCCGATCGCACCGCAGCCACGGCGGTCGACGTCGAGCAGGTGCTCGGTGAGGTGAGCGATTGCCGCTGGCGCTATCTGGCGCGTGGCCCGCTGGCCGAGTGGCCCGGCCCCGGTGAGCCGGCTCTGCCGCGCGCCGTCGAATTCAGTTTTCAGCGCGGCAGCGAGGGCGTGTACCGTCGAGTGCTCGAGCTGCCGGCCAATGCGGGGCCGTGGCAGTGATCGGTCGACGCACCTCGACTCGGGCCGTGGCCCCGGACAGCGTCGACCTCCGTCGGTCATGCCGGGACGCGGTCGCCGGTGCGAGGCGCGGCAACGCGACCCGGCGCGTCGCCGCGCGAATCACCGCATTGCGCGGACAGCGCGGCGCCGCGCTGCTGATGGCGCTGCTCGCCGTCGCGTTGGCCGTGTTGCTGGCGACCGCCCTGATCGACACCGGTGAGGCCAGCCGCGCCCGCCTGCGCGATCAATGGCGCGCCGAGCAGAGCTGGCAGCTGATGACCGGCCTGGAGCTGTGGGCGGCCGAGCTGCTGCGTGCCGATCATCTGGCCAGCCCCGGCTTCGACACGCTCGATGACGCCTTGACCCGACCGTTGCCGGAGATCGAAGTGCCCGGCGCACGGATCAGCGGACGCTTGCGCGATCTGGGCAGTTGCTTCGATCTGAATCGCCTGGCTCCGCTCGGTCAACCCGACCCGGCGAGCATCGAAGGCTTCAGGAGTCTGCTCGGCAGCTTGCGCCTGGACCCGCGCATCGCCGACCAGGCCGCCGACTGGATCGATGTCGACGGCCAGCCGCAGTCCGCCGGAGCGGAGGATGCGGTCTATGCCGGGACCCGGCCCGCAGGGCGCGCCGGCAACACCGCGATGGTTCACGGCTCGGAGCTGAAGCGGCTGCCGACCGTCGATGCTGCCGCCTGGTTGGCACTTCAGCCGTTCCTTTGCGCCTTGCCGGAGCCCACACCGGTGAACCTCAACACCGCGCCGCCGGAAGTCTGGCTGACAGTGTTCCCCGGCCTCGATCTGGCCCGCGCTCGCCGGCTTGCGCGGCAACCGGGCAGCGCCTATCGCTCGACCGAGGCATTGACCGCCGCGCTGGCCCGGGAGGACCAGCCTGCGCCCGACCCGCGCCGTGCCGGACTGTCCAGCCGGTACTTTCTGGCCGAGGCCCGGATCGAGGCCGACGGCATCGACTTTCTTTACAGCAGCCTTCTCGAGCGCGACGGCGAGCGGGTGCGCGTACTGGGCCGCGCGCGGGGGATCTGGTGATCGAGCGGCGAGCGCAGGTCGGCCTGGAACCAGCCCTGTGGAAGATCAGACTCGGGGGCAACGATGTCGCCGGTCGGAATGCGCGCGGTGCGGCGAGCCCTCCACATTCGGTTGCCCGCCGGCATCCGGCCAGGCCAACGCGAATGCTGGAGTAAAGCACCCGCCGCGAATCGGTGTATTCTCGGTGCGGAAAGCGCGTCGTCATCGGGGGAGGCGGCGTGGCCTGCATTCGCAGGCGCTTACGTTAGGCTCAGGGGAAAGTTCCGACATCGGTTTCGGCACGATTGAGCGCGGAGATGCGTGTGGTCGAGGGGTCGCTGTGGCTCAACCGGACGCTCAGGGAGTTGCGTCGCAGACACGTCTATCGGGTGATGGGCAGCTATGCCATTGCCGTCTGGTTGGTGCTGCAGGTCGCTGATGTGGTCTTGCCGGCGCTGATGGCGCCGGACTGGCTGATGGCTGGGCTGGTGTTGCTGGCGGTACTTGGCGCCCCCCTGACTGCCGTGCTGGCCTGGGTCTACGATCTGACGCCGGGCGGCGTGGTGCGTACCGACGACCTGGAAATCGACAGCGCGCCCGCGTTCCGTTGGAACTGGCGCTGGCTGGATTACCTGATCATTGCCGGCCTTCTGGTCATCCTCGCCTTCATGGTCATGGCGCGCGCTCCGATTGGGTCCCGGGTCGAGCTGGGACGTTCGATCGCCGTGCTGCCGTTCGCTGACCTCAGCGCCGAGAAGCAGGCCGGCTATTTCAGCGACGGCATGACCGAAGCCATCATCGACGCGCTGGCCCGCATCGAGGGCCTTCAGGTGGCGTCGCGCACTTCGTCGTTCGCGTTTCGCGACATCGAGACCGATGCCCGGCAGTTGGCTCAGACCTTGGGTGTGAGCACACTGGTCGAGGGCAGCGTGCGCCGATCGGGCGATGAGATTCGGATCATCGTGAGACTGGTGGACGGTGCCACCGGCCATCAGGTCTGGAATGAGACCTACGATAGCGGCGTAGCCGACATTTTCGCCCTTCAGGATTCCATTTCGCGCGCCATTGCCGGTGTGCTCAAAGTCCAGCTGTTGGGCGAGCAGACTCTGGTCGAGCGGGCCACGCTGGATGATCTGGCCTACGACGACTACCTTCGCGGTCGCGACAGCCTGCGCATGGAGGCCACGCTGGAAACCAGTCTGGCGGCGATCGAGCACTTCGATCGGGCGCTTGCGCGCGACGCCGATTTCAGTCTGGCCCGGGCCGGGCTGTGCACCGCCCACTGGCAGCACTACGAGCAGTCCCGCGACCCAAGTCACGCGGAGCGCGCCATCACCCTGTGCGAGCAGGCCCGGTTGAAAGACCCTGACGGTGTCGAAACCCGCATTGCGCTCGGCAACCTGCTGCGCGGCACCGGGGATGCGCCGGCGGCGGCGGCTGAATTCGAGCAGGTGATCGCCGCTCAACCCGGCAACAGTGAAGCGCATGTCGGCCTCGGTCGTGCCCTGCAGGCAATGGGCCGCATGGAGATGGCCAAGGAACAGGTTCGACGCGGAATTGCGCTCGATCCGGCCTATTGGCGCAATTATTCCTACCTGGGCGCGTTGCTGTTCGCCGAGGCCGATTATCGCGGTGCCGCCGAGCAGTTCGAACGTGCCATCCGGCTGGAGCCGAACAGCCCCCGGTCGTATTCCAATCTCGGTGGCGCGTTGTTCTTCACCGGCGATTTTGCCGGTGCTGCCGATGCCTTCAGGCGCTCGCTGGAGCGTCAGCCAACGGCCATCGGTTTTTCCAATGTCGGCACGGCGTTTTACTTCGACCGCCGATTTTCCGAGGCCGAGATCATGTTCCGCGCCGCCGTGGCCTACAGCCCGCAGGATTTTCGCTTCCACGCCAATCTGGCCGATGCACTGTCGATGCAGCCGGAAAAGGCGATCGACGCGCCTGCGCTGTACCGCAGAGCGATTGGCCTGGCCCGACAGCGCCTGAATATCAATCCCAGCGACCACGACGCCCGTGCTTCGATGGCGCTGTACCTGCTGCGCATCGGCGAACAGGACGACGCCCGGAGCGAACTGCGGCGACTGGCCGAAGTCGACTCGCCCGGCATGACCACCCATCTGGCCATTGGCGAGGCGAACCTCCTGCTGGGTCGACGCGACGACGCGCTGATCCACTTCGAGCAGGCCGTTCAGGGGGGGTGGCCGCGCGTTTTGCTGGCCAGCGCGCCGCGACTTGTTGAACTCAAGGAAGACCCGAGATTTCTGGCGCTGACTTCCCGGTCGGACTAGCGCACCGGCTCAGGTCTATCCATCCAACGAGGACGCCCCATGCACATGATCTTACGCACCGCCCTGCAGCTCACCGTTCTGACTTCCGCCGCCCTGCTTTGCCAGCCCGCCAGCGCGCAAGCGGCCTGCGAGAGCGGCTGCAAGATTCCCATCACCATTCCCGGCGGCGGCGACCCGGACAGCCCGCCGGGTGGTTTCCCGGATGTCTTCCGGATCGTCGGAGACTCGCCGATCGAGTTCGAGGTCAGTGGCGGTTCGGGTTCGCCGGGCACCGTCACGCTGGTTTTTCTCGAGCCGATCATCGCCCGAAACCAGGGTGGCGGTCCGGGCGATCCGTGGCTGTATACCGTCAAGCTCAATCCGGGCAAAAACTCCTATCGCGTGCGCGACTACGAGGCTGGATTCTGTCACGCTCCCGGCTGCAAGTTCGTGGTGATCAACAGCGGGCAGCCCGACCGCCGGTCGGTCATCAACAGTCCAACGATCATCATCGATCCGCGCTGACGCCCGCTGCCGCCCGCCTCTTACGGGGGCGGGCCTCGCCGGCAGGCCGGGTCGAACAAATCCCGAAGGCTCTTGGCTTCAGCGCGTCGCCGGATTGACCGCCGCCAGCACGGCATCGCCGTAGCGCTCCAGCTTGCCGGCCCCGACCCCGTGAATCGCCGCCAGCTCGGCCGGGCTCGACGGCCGGTGTTGGGCGATGGCACGCAGGGTGGCGTCGTGAAAAATCACATAAGCGGGCACATTCTGGCCGCGCGCCAGTTCCCCGCGCAGCTGTCGCAATCGCTCGAAAACACCCTGCGCGTGCGGATCCAGCGAGGATTCATCGGCTGACCTCATCCGTTCGCGGGCGAGCGTCTTGCCGCGCCGTGTTCGCCGGGCACTGCGCCGCAGATGTACCGGCGTTTCGCCGCGCAGCACTCCGCCGGCCGGCGCGGTCAGGCGCAGTCCGCCGTAACCCTCGCTGTCGGTGGCCAGCAACCCGCTGGCCAGCAGTTGCCGGAATATGCCACGCCACTCGTTGGCGTCCAGATCGGCGCCAATGCCGTAGGTGCTCAGCCGGTCATGACCCAGCTGATGAATCCGGGCCGAGTCGCTGCCGCGCAGGATGTCGATCAAATGCCCGACGCCGAACCGCTGGCCGCTGCGGTATACGCAGCTCAGGGCTTTTTGCGCCTCCACGGTGGCATCCCAGGTCTGCGGCGGCTCCAGGCAGTTGTCGCAATTGCCGCACGGGGTCGGGTAGATCTCCTGGAAGTGGCCAAGCAGGGTTTGCCGGCGGCAGCGCGTCGACTCGCAGTAGGCCAGCAGGGCGTCGAGCTTCTGCCGTTCAAGTCGCTTGCGCTCCTCGCCGGCCTCCGAGCTTTCGATCATCTGCTTGAGCATCACCACTTCGCCGAGGCCGTAGCATAGCCAGGCTTCGGCCGGCTCACCGTCGCGACCGGCGCGGCCGGTCTCCTGATAGTAACCCTCGACCGATTTCGGCAGATCCAGATGCGCCACGAAGCGGACATCGGGCTTGTCGATGCCCATGCCGAAGGCGATGGTGGCGACGATGACCACCCCGTCCTCGCGCAGAAACCGTCGCTGATGGGTTGCCCGCCGTTCGGCATTCATGCCGGCGTGGTAGGGCAGGGCTTTTATGCCCTTGGACTGGAGCAGCTCGGCCACCTTGTCGACCTTCTTGCGCGCCAGACAGTAGACGATACCGGCCTGATCGCGATGATCGGCGAGAAAATCCAGCAGTTGACGACTGCTGTCGGTTTTCTGGGCCACCAGATAGCGAATGTTTGGCCGGTCGAAGGAACTGACGAAGTGCCGCGCATTCCCCAGCTCCAGGCGCTCGGCAATCTCGCGCCGGGTCGGGTCGTCGGCCGTCGCGGTCAATGCGATGCGCGGCACTTCGGGCCAGCGCTGGTGCAGTTGATCGAGCTGCCGGTACTCGGGCCTGAAGTCGTGACCCCACTGCGACACGCAGTGCGCTTCGTCGATTGCGAACAGGGCGATCCGGCTGCGTTGGAGCAGATCCAGAAAACGCGGCATCAGCAGTCGTTCGGGCGCGACATAGAGCAGGTCAAGTTCGCCGTCGAGCAGCTGCCGCTCGATCCGCGCCGCATCGCCGGCAGCGAGCGATGAATTGAGGAACGCCGCGCTCACCCCGAATTGGCGCAAGGCCTCCACTTGATCCTGCATGAGCGCGATCAGCGGCGAGACGACGATGCCGGTGCCTTCGCGCAGCAGCGCGGGAATCTGGTAGCAGAGCGATTTTCCGCCGCCGGTCGGCATCAGCACCAGCGCATCGCCACCTTCGATCAGATGCTCGACGATGGCCTGCTGAGGGCCGCGGAACGCTTCGAAGCCGAATACGCGGCGCAGCACTTCGAGCGGATCGGTCGACATCACGGTGGGGTAGGCTTCCTGAGGGCACGACAACAAGGGCCGCAATCGGTCGCTGCTTGCGCAGAGGACGCCGGCACCGGGGCACATTCTAGCCCGCATATCTCCCACCGCTCCTGCTGCGACCGCCGATACGCTCGCCGTGGCGCGCCGAGCTCCCTCGAATCCGGCTCAACGTACCGTCAAGTACGTCTTCGCCGTCTCTCAGTCCGCGCGGCGCACTACGACGGCGTCTCGACGCCCTCGCTACGAATCGGTGCGAGAAATGCGGGCTAGTCCGCCTTGCCCGGACTGCCGCGTCAGGAAGAAACGCCGTCGGAGCGAGACCGCTACCGGATCGCGGCCCGGTTGGCATTGACCCGCCGCCAGGGAGCGTGGGCACTCCGAGGGATGGCGGGATGCCCGCGACGGAGCGTCGTGGACATCCCGGGGGTCAGGCTTCGGTTATCGGTTCACTCCAGCAGTGAGCGCAGCATCCATGCGGTTTTCTCGTGCAGGTGCATGCGCTGGGTCAGCAGGTCGGCGGTGGGTTCGTCGCTGGCCGCCTCGACCACCGGGAAGGCCTTGCGCGCGGTTTTGACCACGGCCTCCTGGCCTTCGACCAACTGTTTGACCATTTCCTTCCAGTCCGGGACGCCCTCGGCCTCGGCAATGGAGGACAGCCTGGCGTATTGGCTGTAGGTGCCCGGCGCCGGGAAGCCCAGTGCACGGATGCGCTCGGCGATGTCGTCGACGGCCACGGCCAGTTCGGTGTACTGGGTTTCGAACATGGTGTGCAGCGTGTTGAACATCGGCCCGGTGACATTCCAGTGGAAATTGTGGGTCTTCAGATACAGCGTGTAGGTGTCGGCCAGCAAGTGCGACAGCCCGTCGGCAATTTTCTTGCGATCTTTCTGACTGATGCCGGTATCGATTTTCATGGCGTTGTCTCCTGTCGGATGAGTGATCGGATCAGGCTGGCACGGGCGGCGTCGCCGGGTGCGCCGGTGTGCTGCGATCCGGCGGCGCTCGTGAATCATGCCAAGCATCGCCTGATTCAGCGGGCAGGTCATGCATGACTGCCCGCCTGCGTTCACGGATATACACTACGCCACGTGTGGACTGAATTGAAATGAATCGTTTCTCTGATTTAGATAGTTATAACCAATGGAAATCGGCTCATGCCGGTTGAGGGCAACGTCGACCTCAGCCAGGCATTGACCCGCGACCAGCGGCGCCTGCGCAGTCTGCTCTCGGCCGTCCGCGCCAAGCCGGGCGACGCTGCGCTGCGCGCCAGCTTCAATGCCGCCTTCGCGGCCTCTTCGGCCGCGCGCGCGCGACGGGCGGCTTCGGTGCCGGCTACGGTGGTAGATCCGTCGCTGCCGATCGCGGCGCACGCGGATCGCGTCGTCGAATTGCTGACGCGGCATCAGGTGCTGGTGATCGCCGGCGAAACCGGATCGGGCAAGACCACCCAACTGCCCAAACTGTGTCTGGCCGCTGGGCGCGGCGTCTCGGGGCTGATCGGCTGCACCCAGCCGCGGCGTATCGCCGCGCGCGCCGTATCGCGTCGCGTCGCATCGGAGTTGGGCGTGGAAATGGGTGGCCTGGTCGGTTTTCAGGTGCGCTTCACCGATCAGGTGACCGAACACAGCCTGATCAAGTTCATGACCGACGGCATCCTGCTGGCCGAGATTCGCTCCGACCCGTGGCTGTCGCGTTACGACACGATCATCCTCGACGAGGCGCACGAGCGCAGCCTGAACATCGACTTTCTGCTGGGCTACCTGAAGCAGCTTCTGCCCAGGCGTCGCGATCTGAAGCTGATCGTCACTTCGGCGACCATCGACACGGCGCGTTTCGCGCAGTTTTTCGATGCCGCGCCGGTGCTGGAAGTCGAGGGCCGCGGCTACCCCGTCTCGCTGCGCTATCGTCCGCTTATCGCGCCGGAAGAGGAGGGCGAGCCGCCCTCGATGCTGCAGGCCGTGGTTGCCGCCTGCGACGAGATCAGCGCCGAGGATCCGCGCGGCGATGTGTTGATCTTCCTGCCCGGCGAGCGACAGATTCGCGATGTCCACAAAGCTCTGGAGGCTCGCAAGTACCGGGCCACCGAGGTACTTCCACTCTACGCTCGGCTGTCGGCCCGCGATCAGGACCGGGTGTTCAATCCCGGTGTTGGCCGGCGCATCGTGCTGGCGACCAATGTCGCGGAAACCTCGCTGACCGTGCCCCGCATCCGCTATGTCGTCGATCCGGGACTGGCCCGGGTCAAGCGTTACAGTCCGCGCAGCAAGCTCGACCGGCTGCATATCGAGCCGATCAGCCAGGCCAGTGCCGAGCAGCGCAAGGGGCGCTGCGGGCGCGTTGCGGCAGGCGTGTGCTACCGGTTGTACGACGAGGCGGAGTTTCTCGCTCGCCCGGCATTCACCGACCCGGAAATCCGCCGCGCCTCGCTGGCCGGGGTGATTCTGCGCATGCTCGATCTGCGCCTGGGCCGGGTCGAGGATTTTCCTTTCCTGGAGCCACCCGACAGCCGGGCGGTGACCGATGGCTGGCAGCAGTTGATCGAGCTGGGCGCGGTGCCGGCAGTCGACGCCGGCCCCTCAACCGCCCGACCGGGCGAGGCCGAGCGAACCGGCCGACAGCGCAAGTCCCGGCGCGGACGCAGCGACGCCGGCCAGCCATTGACCGCCATCGGCCGGCAGATGGCCCGGTTGCCGGTCGATCCCAAGCTGGCGCGGATGCTGATCGCGGCTGCCGGGTCGGGCTGTTTGTCCGAGGTGCTCGCGATCGCGGCGTTCCTGGCCATTCAGGACCCGCGCGAGCGGCCCGCCGATGCCCGGCAGGCGGCGGACACCGCGCACGGCGAGTTCGCCGATGGCAAGTCGGAGTTTTTCGGCATCGTCAGGCTGTGGGACGCCTATCGACTGGCCCATGAGGAACTGACCCAGTCGAAGTTGCGCGACTGGTGTGCGAAGCGGTTCCTGTCGTTCCTGCGCCTGCGCGAGTGGCGCGAGCTGCATCGCCAACTGCTGCTCAACTGCCGGGAGCAACGCTGGGAGCTCAACGACGCGCCGGCCGACTACGGTCGGGTTCATCGCGCGTTGATCGCCGGCCTGCCGGGGCAGGTCGGTCACCGGACCGACAAGCAGGTATACGAGGGGCCGCGCGGCCGCAAATACCAGCTGTTTCCCGGCTCTCCTCTGGCCAGGAAGCCGCCGCCGTGGGTGCTTTCCGCCGCCGTGCTGGATACCGAGCGGGTCTGGGGTTTGATCAATGCCGCCATCGAGCCGGATTGGATCATCGATGCCGTCCCGCATCTGCTGGCGCGCAAGCATTATGATCCGCGCTGGTCGCGTGCCCAGGGCCGGGTGCTTGGTTCCGAGCAGATATCGCTGTTCGGCCTGGTGTTGGCGCCAAAGCGCCCGGTTCACTACGGCGGGCTGTATCCGGATGTTGGCCGCGACATTTTCGTCCGCGATGGCCTGGTTGCGGCCGACATCGACTGCCGCTCCGGTTTTCTCGAACGCAATCTGAAGACGCTGGGGAAAGCCCGTGAGGAAGAGGCCAAGCTGCGACGTGCCGGCCTGGTGGCCGATGAAGACTGGCAGGCGCGCTGGTATCTCGACCGTCTGCCGGCCGACATCAACAGCGCTTCGGCGCTGGACAAGTGGTTCCGCGGCCTGGACGCCGCGCAGCGCAAGGCGCTGGAGTGGTCGCTGGCCGACTTGTTGCCCGGCGAAGGCGGCGATGGCGAGCGGTTTCCCAAGTTCCTCGCCGTCGGCCGGGCCAGGCTGGCGCTGCACTATCAGTTCGAACCCGGTGGCGATGCCGACGGGGTGACGCTGGACGTGCCGCTGCATCTGCTGGCGGCGCTGGATCCGGCACGACTTCAGTGGCTGGTTCCGGGCTTGCTGGAAGAAAAGGCGACCGCGTTGATTCGCGGCCTGCCCAAGGCGCTGCGTCGCAACGTGGTGCCGGCGCCGGACTTCGCCAAGGCCTTCGCCGAGGCCTTTCCGCAGGCCACCGCCGATTCCCTGGTTGGCGAACTGGCGCGCTTCCTCGCCAAACTGACCGGAGCGGAGATTGCCGCGACCGACTTTGATGAGAAGTCGGTGGAGGCGCATCTGCGCATGAATCTGCGTCTGCTCGACGAAGACGGTCGAGTGTTGGCAATCTCGCGCGACCTCGACGCGCTTCGAGGGCGCTACGGCGCGCAAGCCGAGCGCGCTTTTGCGCAGCGCGCCGGGCGTGAGCTGGCCGGGCAGCGGATGGAGCGCTTCCCAGACGCTCCGATACCCGATTCGATTCCCGGCGATGCCGGGATGACCGCCTATCCGGCCTTGGTCGACGAGGGCGATGCCGTGCGTCTGGATGTTTTTGCCGAACCACGACGTGCCCGGATCGAGCACCCGCGCGGCGTGACGCGCCTGCTGCGCCTGGCGCTGACCGACCCGGTGCGTCGGGCCTGCAAGCAGCTGCCGATTTCAGCCAAGACCGGGTTGCTTTACGCGAGCATCGAGCATGCCGAGCGGCTGCGTGAGGATCTGGTGGAAGCGTCGCTGTTGAGCTGCCTGGAGCGGGTCGAACCGGCGGGTATTCGCGAGCTCTCAGCCTTCGACGCCGCCCGCGACACAATCGCCCGGGAGCTGTTCGCCGAAGCCATGACCCGGCTGACGCTGGCCGAGGCCATTCTCACTGAAACGGCGGCACTGCGCCCGGAGCTGGAGGCGCCGCTGATGGGCTGGGCACGCGCCAATCTCGACGATCTGCTCGCCCAGTTGGCGGCGCTGATCCACCCCGGTTTTCTGCGCGAGACGCCGCCAACGGCGCTCGCCCAATATCCGCGTTATCTCAAGGCGATGCGGCTGCGCGCCGAGCGCGCCAAGCGCGACCCGACCCGCGATCAGGCGCGGATGCTGGAGTTGATGCCGTTCATTGACGCGCTGGAAGCGGCCAGAGCCGACGGCCGGATCGAGTTGCCCGAATGGCAGTCGCTGCGTTGGGATGTCGAAGAGCTGCGCGTCTCGCTGTTCGCGCAGGAGCTGGGTACCGCCCGTCCGGTGTCGGTGAAACGCCTGGCCAGGCAGCTCAACGCCCTGCAGCGGCAGTGAAAGACGGCGCTGGGGAAGTCCAGAGCGGTGGCGCTGCGCGTCCGCGGGCCTTGCAGCAGCAAGCCGGCCGATCAGCAAGTGCCGGCGGTATCTGGGAACCCGGAAATCACTTGACGCGCTTGACCTTCACCCGGCTGTTGTAGCCTTCCACGCGCAGGTACCAGGCACCGGAAAAGCCGGCCTCGATGAAGGCAAGCGGTTCTTCGAGACGTACGCCCAGCAGTGGCGCATCGAGCTGGGTCACTTCCCAGATCTGGCCGTTGTCGAGTTCGAAGCGCTGGCCCTTTTTGTCCCAGCCGCGGAAGGTGCCCTTGACTCGGCCGCTGGTTTCGCTCGGTGCATCGCTACTGCCCAGCACACCGGCACGCTCGAATCCGACCCGCTCGGACCGCGTCGGCGGGGCGCTTGCCGCCACGGCGGCGGCCGCGGCTTCGGCGGCGCTGGAGGTCGCGGCCTCGACGCTGTTGCGCAACCAGGCGTTCAATGCCGCCAGTTCTTCGGGGCTGAGCTTGTCCAGGCCGGCGGCGGTGAATTCGCTGTGGCTCATCCGCTCTTCGAGCGAGGAGAACTCCTGGGCCGATGCCGGGATGGCAAACGCGCAAAGTCCGACAATCAAGGCCGGCACCAGCGTCGGCAGAAGACGTGCGAGGTGAAGATCGAAGCGCATCGAGCTGTATCCGTTCATGCTAACTGCGCTAGTGTAAACCCATCCGCTACCGCTTCGCTCCGGCGCAAGGATGATCGAAACCTCAACAGGCTCAATCCCGGCGGAACCGCACTCTCCCGCGTCCGGCGAGTCGTTGGCGCTGAGCCTTGCACAGCCGCCGCCCGACGATCCACTGCTGGCAGAGCGGGTGCGCGACACGCTCGCTGAGTTGTCCGCGCTCGGTGCCGAGCCGGATGTGCTGGCCGCCGCGGTGCTGTACTGGCTGCCGGATCGTGCCGCGTCCCCGGCGACGACCGATAGCACGGATTTGCCGGGCATCGAGACGATCCTCGATGGCCTGCGCGCCGCCGATCGTATCCCTCAGCTCTACCGGGAACGCGGCGGTGGCGGCGATCCCGAGGGCCTGCGCCGTCTTCTGCTGTCGATTGTGCGCGATCCGCGCGTGGTGCCGGTGCTGCTGGCCTGCCAACTGTCGCGGCTGCGCCAGGCGGCGTCGCTGAGCGAGCGCGAGCGCGAGGAACTGGCCCGGCTGACCGCGGACATCCACGCGCCGCTGGCCAATCGACTGGGTATCTGGCAGCTCAAGTGGGAGCTGGAGGACTGGGCATTCCGGATCCTGCAGCCCGATACCTATCGCCGCATCGCCGAGCTGCTCGACGAAAAGCGGACCGACCGGGAAGCGTTCATCGAAACCTGCAAGCGGCGTATCGGCGACGCCTTGCGCGAAGCGGGGATCGATGCCGAGATAACCGGGCGGCCAAAACACATCTACAGCATCTACAAGAAGATGCAGCGCAAGCGGGTTCCGTTCGGCGAGCTCTACGATATCCGCGCGGTTCGCGTGTTGGTCGACAGCGTGCCCGACTGCTACGCCGCGCTCGGGCTGGTGCATTCGCTTTGGACGCCGGTGCCGGGCGAGTTTGACGACTACATCGCCAAGCCCAAGGGCAACGACTACCGCTCGCTGCATACAGCGCTGGTCGGGCCGCAGGGCAAGACGCTGGAAGTGCAGATCCGCACCCGGAAAATGCACGAGCAGGCCGAACTGGGCGTCGCTGCGCATTGGCGCTACAAGGAGGGTGGTTCGGGCGTCGATGCCGGTTTCGAGCGGCGCATCGCCTGGATGCGCCAGCTGCTGGAAACCAGCGAGGGCGAGTCGGGTGGCCAGCTGATGGCCGGACTGGAAAATGCCCTCGCCGAGGATCGGGTCTATCTGCTTACGCCGCGCGGTGAGGTGATCGATCTGCCGGTCGGCGGCACCGTGCTCGATTTCGCCTACCACGTGCATACCGAGGTCGGGCATCGCTGCCGGGGCGCCAAGGTGAACGGCCGGATCGTGCCGCTCAGCCATCAGCCGCGCACCGGCGACCGGGTCGAGATTCTCACCGGCAAGGAGTCCGCGCCGCGCCGCGACTGGCTGATGACCGGCAGCGGCTATCTGGCCAGTGGCCGAGCCCGCGACAAGGTGCGGGCCTGGTTTCACCGACTGGATCGGGCGCGAAACATCGCTGATGGCCGCGACCTTTTGGACAAGGAATTGCGCCGGCTGGCCTTGCTCAACGCCGATCTGGAACCGGTGTTGCCACGCTTCAACGTCAAGTCGCCCGACGAGCTGATGATCGCTCTGGCGCTGGGCGACGTCGGGCCGAGCCAGGTCGCGCGGGCCCTGCATGAGCTCGAGCAGGCCCCCGAGCCGGCTGCCAGACAGGAACCGTCGACCCAGCGGCCACCGCGGCCGGCCGACAACTTCGTCGTCGAGGGCGTCGGCAATCTGCTCACTCAATTGGCGCGTTGCTGCCAGCCGGTCGCCGGCGATCCGATCTGCGGTTACCTGACCAAGAGTCGCGGCGTCAGCATCCATCGCGAGGACTGCCCGGCGCTGGCGCATCTGGCCTCGGAACATCCCGAGCGCATACTTCCGGTCGAATGGGGCCGTCAGGGCGGCGCCAGCTACAGCGTGATGGTGATCGTCAGCGGCATCGACCGCAAAGGCCTGCTGAAGGATCTCACCACGCTGATCGCCCAGGCCGGTGCGCACGTGCTGTCGATCACCAGCCGACTCGACAATGCACGCGGCACCGCGCAGATTCGACTCACGCTGAAGGTGCGCGATTTCGAGCAGTTGGGCGGCTTGCTCGGCCGTTTGGGCGCCGTCCCCGGCGTTCATGAGGCCAGGCGTGTCTGATCGAGGCTGTATCCTTCACGCCATGAAATCCGAATACGACTCATGTCATCAATGAACCGTCGGCGCTCCCGATCCGGTGAGCCGCTGGAAACGCTCAGCCCGAACGACGATGTGCCGGCTTCGGTCGATCGCCGAAGGCGGCGACGCGGTGGCGGCACGAGCGAGCCCGCGCCTGCCCGACGCTGGGTGTGGTGGCTGCTCGCCATCGCTCTGGTGGTCTTCGTGCTGTATTACTGGCGCGAGCCGTTGGCCGAGCGCCTGCTGCCAACCCCCCCGCAGGTCAGTCTGCTTCAGCAGGCCGAGCAGGCGCTGGCCGAAGGCCGCCTGAGCAGCCCCGACGGGCAGGGCGCGCGCGAACTGTTTGCCGCCGTCCTGGCGCTCAGTCCGGACCATAGCCAGGCACGCGACGGCCTGAGCCGGGTATCCGAGCGAGCCCTGGCCGAGGCCCGGCAGGCGCTGGCCAGCGACCAGCGCGAACTGGCGCGCGAGCGACTGTCGCTGGCCCGAAGCGTCGGAGCGGCGGAAGACGTTCTGGCCCCGCTGTCGGAAGAGCTGCGTCGCCGCGATTCGGTCGAGGACGAGCTGGCCCGGCTGCTGGCCGATGCCCGCGCCGCCGAGCAGAGCGGAAATCTGGACGGCGATGCGGACAGCGCGCTGGCGCACTACCGGAAGATGCTCGAGCGCGCGCCGGGCAATCCGGTCGCTCGGGCTGGCCGCGATGCGGTGCTGAAATCGCTGCTGAGCGAGGCCAGGGATGCGCTGAGTTCCGACGATGTCGAGCGCGGCGCGCGATTGATCGCCCGCGTGGCCGAGGTCGATCCCGGTTTCATCGGCCTGCCCGCGGCCCAGGCCGAGCTAAGCGCCGCTGTCGATGAGGAACTGGTCGGGATTCGAAGCCACATCGAGCGCGGCGAACTGGATCAGGCCGAATTGCTGCTGGGTCCGCTGCGCCAGGCGCTGGGACCGCATGAGGCCGTCGATGCCGAGGTGGATCGACTGGCGTCGGGCTGGCTGGATCGTGCCGAAAGTCACCTGGCCGAATCGGCCTTCGAGTCCGCGCAGTTGGCGCTGCTCCGCGCACGCGCGCTCAGGCCCGATTTGCAGCGCGCCGATGCGCTCGCGGCGAGTGTCGTCCGCGGACGCGCGCGTGTGCAGACTGCCCAAGCCGACCCATCGGCGCAGTTGGCCCGGCTTCTCGAAGAGGCCGAAGCGGCGATGCGTGCCGGCCGGTGGTTTCCGCCCGAGCGCGGCAATGCCTGGGCGCATTTGCAGGAAGCCTACCAACTCGCTCCGGGCGATCTGTCGATCGGCAAGGCGCGACTGAGAGTCGCGCGTGAGGCACGCACTTGCCTCGATGCGATTCGCGCACCAGCGGATCTGCCGCGCGCCGAGCACTGTCTGGCGGTACTGGATGCCTTCGACCCGGAAGATCCGACGTTGCCCGATCTGCGCCGCAATCTGGCCGCACGCTGGCTGGGCATTGCGCAGGAGCGGCTGGGTGCCGGCGAACTGGACGCGGCGCGACGGGCGTTCGATGCGGCCGCGCGGATCGACCCACAGAATCCGGATCTGGCCGGCATCGAGCAGCGCTTGAATCGGGCCAAGCCGCTTTAGATTCCAGGCGGGCGACCGGCTGCCAGCCACCTGCCGCGCGGTTGCCGCGCCTGGCAGGTCAGCCGGGTTGTCCGGTACGCGGCACTGAATGCAGCTGAGGGCGCCGGCCGGGTTTTTCCGGGCCGATGAGCTCCTGGCGGATCACCTTGCGCGCGCTGTCGAAGGAGAAGTGCTGGCGGACGTTTTCCACGCCGTTGTCGGCCAGGCGTCGCCAAAGCACCGGATCGCCGTGCAGGCGGAGCACCGCATCGGCGAAGCCTTCCGGGTCGTCCGCCACCAGGACATCGTCGCCGTCGCGCAGGAACATGCCTTCGACCGCACAACTGGTGGCCACCACCGGTTGGCCGTGCGCCATGCTGAGATTGACCTTGCCCTTGACGCCTGCGCCGTAGCGCAGCGGCGCCAGCGACACCCGGCAGCCGGACATCCAGGGCTCGATATCCGGCACGTAGCCGTGGCAGTGAATGCCGGGCTGCTGGCCGAGCGCGGAAACCGATTCCGGCATGTCGGCGCCGATCAGATGCAGTTCGATGTCGGGGCCCTGGCGGCGAATCAGTGGGAATACCGATTCGGCGAACCAGCGGGCGGCATCGACGTTCGGCGGGTGGCGGAAGCCGCCGACGAAAACCAGCCCGTTGCGCGCATCGAAACCGGGGCGCTCAGCGGCGATCTGATGCACATTGGAGACCACGCAGACGCGCGCGTCGGGCAGTTCGCGGGCCAGCAGCTTTTGCTCGAACGGGCTGACCACCAGGGTCAGATCGCTGTCGGCGATTACCGACAGCTCCTGTTCGCGGGTGTGCGCGGCGCGGCGCGCCAGACGCATGTCCGCGGTCAGTTCGGCCTCGCGCTGCTCGCGCAGGTAATGCAGATCGACGGTATCGAAAACCACTTTGGTCTTGGGGGCATATTCGCGCAACAAGGGCAAATAGGCGCTGGCGATGTAGTGTCGGCTGATGATCGCCAGATCGATCTGGGCACCGTGTTTGGCGAGCCAGCTCACCGGGCTGCCAATGTAGGGATGCCACCAGACTTCGACGCCGAGCTGCTGGAGCGCTTCGGTGTAGGCGCCATCGTGGGCGCGATTGTCGGCGAAGAAGGTCACTGCACAACCGTCTTCGCGCAACAGTCGCAGCAGGTTGAACATGCGCAGCGAGCCCGAGTCGCGATCCGGCTTGGGCGTACAGGCGTCGACCACCAGCACGCGCTTGCGGCAGCGGTGATCGATGGCCATTTCGATGCGCGTACCTGGCCGGGCATGATCGCGCTCCAGCACGTCGCGCCAGCGCTCCAGGAAGAGGGCCTGATTGTGGACTTGATAGGCCTTGATTCCGCTGCCGACATCGGTGCCGTGGCTCACGCCTTCGCAGTGGATCACCTCCGCGCGCGGTTGGTAGAGCACCCGCAAGCCGTGCGCGCGCACCTTCATGGCCAGATCGGTGTCTTCATAGTAGGCCGGCGTGTAGCGCGGGTCGAAGCCGCCAAGCTCGGTGAACAATTCCCGGCGCAGAGCGATGGCCGCTCCCGAGCAGTAGTCCACGTCGCGCAGGGCGTTGTAGCGCGGGTCGGCGGGGTCCTCGAAGCGGCCGACATTCCAGCCCGATGCATCGGAAAAAACCACGCCGCCGGCTTCCTGCAACCGGCCGTCGGGATAGATCAGCTTGGCGCCAACCAAGCCGGCGCGCGGCTGCGCGTCGAAGGTGTCGATAAGTGCGTCCAGCCAGCCGGGTCGGACCAGCGTGTCGTTGTTGAGAAACACGATGAACTCGCCGCGCGCGAGCAGAGCGCCGGCGTTGCAGGCGCCGATGAATCCCAGATTTCGCTCGTTGCGGTGCCAGCGCAGGCCATCGACCGCCTCCAGGCGGGACGGCGTGTCGTCGCTGGAATGGTCGTCGACCACGATGACTTCGAATGCCAGTTGGTCTCCGGATGCGGCGAGCGAACGCAGACACGCCAGCGTGTGCTCGATCTGGTTGTAGGCCGGTACGATGACGCTGGCTCTGGGCCGACTGGGGCAGGGCAGACAGATCGGGCCTTCACGTTGGCCGGTGATCGGATTCAACGCGGCATTCCTGCGGCCACCGTCGAATTCCTGCTGCACGCGCACCAGTGTGCCGCGCCAGCCTCGGCTGCCCAGGCTCAGCATGAGCCGACGAGTCAGGTTGCGCACTTGCCGCCAGCGGAATCCGCCGCTGGCGCGCAGTTGCTGCACGCGCCGGCGCAGCAGCCGGAAGGGGGCAGTCAGACGCCAGGACCGACTGCCGATCAGCGTGCCCAACTGGCTTTGAAGCTGGTCGCGCTGCGCCAGAGCGATGTCCCGCTGGCTGGCCAGATCGGTCACGTCACGGTCGTACAGGTCATAGGCTTGGGCCAACGATGTATCCGCGCGCTCAGCTCGGGCCAAAAGCGCGAGATTCTCCTCTTCGAGCCGGTGGATGCTCAGCTGCAGCCCGTTCGCCGCCTGCGCCCTGGTGTCCTCCCGCAGGCGCGCCCGCTCGAGATCGGCGTGGAGTGCGGAGATCTGGTTTTGCAGCGACTCAGCCTGCACGGCGAGCGTCCCGACTTGCGCCTGAACTTCGCTCAATTCGGCCTCGAGTGAGTCGGCCTTCAGGGTCGCTGCTTCAAGGCGGACGAGCGTCGCGGACTGGGATTCCTGGAGCGCATCTTGTTCGGACGAACTCTGCCTTCGGACTTGATTGGCCTCGTCGCGCGCACGGGCAGCGAGCCTTTCCAATTCACTTGCCCACTGGGCGCGCGCATCCAGCTCGTCGCGCTGCGCGGCGATGGCCTGCGCCAGTTCGGATTCCTTGCGCCGACCGGCGGCCAGGCGCAGCTCCAGGTCGAGGCGTCGAGCGATGTCACTGGCTGCGGCGGAAGCCATGGCAATTGGCCGGGGTTGTGCCGGCAGGGCTTCGCGCCAGTCCTCCGCCATCGCAGCGCAACTGCGACCCGGCCCTGGCACCAGCCGGGACAGCGGGTCGGGTTTTTCGGCCAGTGCCTGAAGGAGCGCAAGCAGCGATTCGGCATCGGGCTCTGCCAAAAGCCCGGTCTGGCCTTCGACGATGCGCTCGGCCAGGCTACCGCAGCGGGTCGCGATCACCGGCACACCCAGCGCCCACATCTCGGAAAGGGTGTAGCTGAAGGTTTCCGCCACCGTGCGCGGCAGCAGCGCCACATCGGGCCGCAGTCCGGCGACCAGCTCCGGCAATTGCGATGGCAGGTAGTTCAGTACTACATGTACATTCCTGGCGCCGAAATAGCGCATGCCCTCCGTGCCGCAACCGAGCAAGATCAGCTCGATCCGGTCGTGGAGCCGGGGAATGAGCCGGTTCAGCAAGTCCGCGCCTTTGCCGCCGGCGATCCGGCCGGGCACCAGCACACGCAGACGGTTGCGTCGGGTGCGCCGGGCGCCTGGCAGCGGCGGGCAACCATCCAGGCCGTGGCCGATGATTCGCCATCGGCAGTCGTCCAGCTCGGGCGCAATCCGGACCAGTTGGGTTCGGGCGGTCGACGAGGGGGCGACCAGAGTCACATTTGCGGCAGCGATCGCTTCGCGCCAAGCTTGGGCCAACCGCAGCCAGTGCTCGGGGGCATGCGGGGCGAAGACCGCCGGCGGGTTACGGCGCAGCCGTTCGCGCAGGTCATCGGCGTTGAATCGCTCACTGCCATCGAATCGGCAATCCAGCCAGGGCCAGAGCGGGTAATGATCGTGACAACAGACGGCGGTAGGCAGTCCCGTGCGCAGTACGTCCAGACTGTGACCGATGACCGAGGACACCAGCACGGCACCGATGGACCAGGTACCGAGGATCTCGCCGAGGATCTGTCGGTACTCCGGGCAGGACTCGACGGTATCGGGGATCGGGCGTGCCAGCGGCCAGCGCGCCAGCGGCGGGGCATCGCGGTGGTCATAAAGCGCCAGGGCCGTGCCGTGAAGGCGTTGAGTCGGGTCGCTTTCCGATACCAGCAGCAGGTGCCGGCGTTGGTTGTCGGCTGCCATCAGGTCGCGCACGAACTTCTCGGCACCGCCGCCCCAGCTGTGCAGAACGTGCAGGACCACCGGCAGACCGTCTGCGCCCGGCAGCCCGTCCGAAAGCGGTGCCGACAGCCCATTGGCCGCCTCGCGCAGGGCCTGAATGGGTTGCGAGGGCACCGCCCCGGCAGACGCGCGGTGCCCGGCGCTGTGTACGCACAGGCACGGAGTCAGGCCCAGGCTGGGCTCAGCACTCGGTGTCGACGATTCTGGCCGCGGCGCGGCCCGCCACCAGCTCAGCCCAGGCGACAAAGTGTCGCCGGTGAATACCGCATGAGCACCGTAGCGCCAGCACAGGGCATCGCAGTGTGCGAGCGTGCCGCCCAGACCCGGGTCGAGCTGCGGCACGCCCCGGTCCAGGGCGCAAACCACGTCATGCTCGCTCGATCGGCCGGCTGCCAGCAGCCGCGGCAGCCAGGCATCGGGTAGCGCACAGCCGGCACCGATCAGTATGACATCGCGACCCGGGTGAAGTCGGCGCAGTGTGTCGACCAGTTCGGCGTCACCGTCGGCCGCGTCGATCGCCTGCCAGCCGTCCGGCGCCGGCATGGCGTCCCGTACCCGCAAGGCATGGTAAGCAGGGCAGCCCGGTGGCAGTGTCGGCCAGCGCCACGCCGGCGGCGGCGCATGGCCGTCCGCAGCGGGGATGACACAGAACACGGGCATGTGTGTGGCTGACATTCGGAGCGACCGGAAGGTCCAGTTAAGCAAAGGGATATTACAGTTCCGAAACAATTCGCCGGGCGGTTGCCTGGCGCAATGACTTAAACTTCGATGATAGCCCAACCCGGCGGTTGTCCCGCCCGCTACCGGTCGACAGCAAAAACGTGCCCCGCAAGCCTTCCACCAGCAAATCTGCCGACATCCCCGTTCCGTGGCGACGGTGGTTGCTTTGGCTGTGCCTTGCGGCAGTGGGCCTGCTGTTCGGCTTCGGCGTGCCCTATGTGTGGCTGCTCGATCGCGATGTCAGCGCGCGCTTCGGTGCACTGACCTGGCAGGAGCCGACCCGGGTGTTCGCCCGGCCACTCGCTCTGGCGCCCGAGCTGGCGATGGACGCGGCAACTCTGGAGCGCGAGCTGCACGCCGCCTCCTACCGAAACGAGCCCGATGCCGCTACACCCGGCAGCTATGCCCGCGAGGGCAGCCGGTTCGTGATCGCCAGCCGCGGGTTCGATGACGTCGATGGCGCGGTCGCGCCGCGGCGGGTTGAGGTGATTTTGGCCAACGGCCGGGTGTCCTCGCTGCGCGATATCCAGCGCGACCGGAGCATCTCTGAGGTCCGCCTCGATCCGGCGCGAATCGCCACCCTGTTCGGGCTGGCGATCGAAGAGCGGCGCCTGGTCAGGCTGGAAGACGTGCCGGAATTGCTGGTGACTGGCGTGCAGGCGGTAGAGGACCGCGATTTCAAGCGCCACCGGGGCGTCGATCCGATCGGCGTGCTGCGGGCGATGTGGGTGAATCTGCGTGCCGGCGAACTGCGGCAGGGCGCCAGTACGCTCACCCAGCAGCTGGTGCGCGGACTTTACCTGACGCGCGAGAAGACGTTCCGGCGCAAGTTCGATGAGGCGCTGTATGCCTTGATCATCGAGGCCCGGTTCGACAAGGCGACCATTCTGGAAGCCTATCTGAACCAGATTTTCCTGGGGCAGCAGGGCAGACAGGCGATTCACGGCGTCGGCGCTGCCAGCGAGTTCTGGTTTGCGCGCGAGCTCGACAGCCTTGGCACCTCCGAAATCGCTCTGATGATCGGAATGATGAAGGGCGCCTCGTTCTACGATCCCCGGCGCAATCCCGAGCGCGCCCTGAAGCGTCGCAATCTGGTGCTCGATCAGTTTCTCGAGACCGGCCTGATCGATGCCGCCGAGCATCGACGCGCCAGCGCCCGGCCGCTGTCGGTCAATCCGCAGCCGAGCGTGTTTTCCAATCGCTATCCGGCGTTCATGGATCTGGTGCGCATCCAGCTGGAACAGGACTATCCGGTCAAGGCGCTGGAGGGCGCCGGTCTGCAGGTCCACACGACGCTGGCGCCATCGGCGCAGCAGGTGGCGCAGTTGGCAGTGACCGACACCGTGGCCGGTCTGGCCCGGAAGGACCGGCCAGCGCTGCAATCCGGTCTGGTGCTGACCGATGCCCATAGCGGCGAGGTGCGGGCATTGGTCGGCAGCGTCGACGGCTCCGATATCGGATTCAATCGTGCGCTCGAGGCACGGCGACCGGTCGGCTCCCTGCTGAAGCCGTTCGTTTACATGTTGGCGCTGGCCCAGCCGGGGAAATATTCGCTCGCCAGTTTCATCGACGATGCGCCGATCACTGTGCCGCTCACCCGCGGGCGGACCTGGCAGCCGGAGAATATCGACCGGAAAAGCCACGGTCGGGTTCGGCTGATCGAAGCGCTGGCCAAATCCTACAATCAGGCGACGGTCCGGCTGGCCATGGAAATCGGGGTCGGCCGTCTGGTCGATCTGCTTGCGGCACTCGCGCAGATCCAGGCGCCCAATAACCCCTCGTTGGTGCTGGGCAGTGTCGACCTCAGCCCGATGGCGGTGGCGCAGCTGTACCAGTTTCTGGCTTCCGGCGGAGAAGTGCAGCCCCTGCGCGCGGTGCGCGGCGTGCTGGATGCCGGCGGGGGCGCTCTGATTCGCTATGACCGGCCAACCACGCCGGCGCAGGCGGGCGATGCCCTGGCCACCCAGCTGATCGGGATCGCATTGCAGGAGACTGTCGTCAGCGGTACCGCCAGTGGGCTGCGGCGCGAGGGCCTGGGCCGGCTCGACCCGGCCGGAAAGACCGGCACCAGCAACGACGGCCGCGACAGCTGGTTTGCCGGCTACACCGGCGATCATCTGGCCGTGGTGTGGGTGGGTAACGACCGGAACGAGGCGACTGGCCTTTTTGGTGGTACGGGCGCGATGCGGGTCTGGTCGGCACTGTTCAACGGCCTGCCCAGCAGCCCGTTGCGGATCGACTCGCGCGGCCTGGAGTGGCTGTGGGTCGAGCCTGACATCTACGCCGCCACCGATGCCGACTGCGAGGGTGCCCAGCGGTTCCCGTTCGTTGCCGGCTTTGGTCCGGGCGAATTCACCGGCTGCCGCGCACAGCGTATCCGGGATTGGATTGGAGACCTTGTGCAATGAAGCTGGGCAGGCCAGCTGTGTTGGCGATCGCGCTGGCGTCTTCCGTGCTGGCTGGCTGTGGTTCGCCGCCGCGCGCCGTGTCGCCGTCAGTTCCGGACCAGGCTGCGGTCGATCCGGGTACGCTGCTCGTTTCGCTGCGTGCCGAAGCGGCGGCCCTGGGCGAGACCAGCACCGATGTCCTGCCTTTGCGCGACGCGGAACGGGCGCATTGGCTGGCACAGGTCCAGGCGCGCCAGGCGCAGGGCGATCTTCCCGGCGCGCGCGCGCTCATCGATCAGGCTCTGGAGTCCTCGCCCGGGGACCCCGAGCTGCTTCAGGAAGCCGCCGAACTGGCACTGCTGGCTGGCGATTGGGTGCGGGCCATCGAGCTGGCCGGGCAGTCCTATGAGGTCGGCCCGCGGCAGGGCGAGTTGTGTCGTCGCAGTTGGTTGACCGTGGCTGCGGCGCGCGCCGCGCTGCGCGATGCCGAGCGCGGCGAGACCGCACGCGAGCGGCTCGCCTTGTGTAGTCCGCCGCCACCGGTGCGCATGTAGTGGGTGTCGATCTTGCGGATCGAACCGCAGAGGCATTCGCCCCCGACGGCCCGCTGATCGCGGGGATCGAGGGTTTCGCGGTGCGCGACGGACAGCGGCAGTTGGCCAGGGCGGTGGCCCAGACCATCGATGCCGGCGAATCGCTGATTGCCGAGGCCGGCACCGGCACCGGAAAGACCTTCGCCTATCTGGTGCCGGTCTTGTTGTCCGGCCAGCGAGCGATCATCTCGACCGGTACCCGTGCGCTTCAGGACCAGCTCTACCATCGCGACCTGCCGAGAGTGCGCGGCGCGCTTGGCGTGGGCTTGAAGACGGCGCTGCTCAAGGGCCGCAGCAACTATCTGTGCCGCTATCGGACTGATCGCGCGCGCAGCGAATCGCGTTTCGCCGGGCACCTGCATGCCGGCACGCTGCATCGGCTGTCGGCCTGGTCGGGGCAGACCCGGAGCGGCGATCTGGCTGAATTCGAGGGGCTGCCGGAGGATTCGCCCCTATGGCCGGCGATCACTTCTACGGTGGAAAACTGCCTCGGCAGCGAGTGCCCGTTCTGGGACGATTGCTTCGTGGTGCAGGCACGGGCACGTGCCCAGGCGGCAGATCTGGTGGTGGTCAATCACCACCTGCTGCTGGCCGATCTGGCGCTCAAGCAGGAGGGTTTCGGCGAGATATTGCCAGGCGCCGCAGTGTTCATTCTCGACGAGGCACACCAGTTGCCGGAGCTCGCCGCGCAGTTTTTCGGCGATGGCCTCAGCGCACGGCAGATCACCGATCTGTGTCGTGAAGCGTTGGCCGAGTGCGCAGACGTGCCGGGTGCGCTGGCAACGCTTCAGGGGCCTGTGGCGGCGCTCGAACAGGCCATCCGTGAGGTGCGCCTGGAGCTCGACCCGTTGCCCGCGCGCGGCAGCCGGAAACTGGCGCTGGCCCGGACCGAGCCGGTGCTGGGCTCGCTCAATGAGGCTCTGTCAGCGCTTGGCGAGGCGCTTGCCGGCGTCGCCGAAACCAGCCCCGGCCTGGCGCTCTGCTGCGATCGGGCAACTGATCTGCGTCGGCGTTTGAGCGTCTGGCGTATCCCGACCGACGCAGCGCCCGACGACGACGCGATCGACTTCGACATCGATATCGACACTGCGGCGGATCGTGCACCGGCGCCCGATGTGTTCTGGTATGAGCTCGGTGCGCGCGGCTTCGTGCTGCATCGCACGCCACTGGACGTATCCGGGCCGCTGCGGCAGTTCCGCGAGCGCAGCCGTGCCGCGTGGGTGTTCACGTCGGCAACGCTTTCGGTTGCTGATCGGTTCGATCACTTCATCGAGCGTCTGGGACTCGACGCGCCCAAAACGCTTCTCCAGCCCAGCCCGTTCGACTGGCCCGAGCAGGCCGTGTGCTATCTGCCGCCTGCCTTGCCCGAGCCCAACGCCGCTAATTACACCCGGGCCATGATCGCGGCCGTGCGGCCGGTCTTGCGGGCCTCGGGCGGTCGGGCGTTTTTGCTGTTCACCTCACATCGCGCCCTGCGCGAGGCGGCCGAGGAACTGGCCGATGACGAATGGCCGCTGTTCGTGCAGGGCAGGGCACCGCGGCATCTGCTGCTGGAGCAGTTTCGCGCGTCGGGGAACGGCGTGCTGCTTGGCGCGGCCAGCTTCTGGGAAGGGGTCGATGTCGCCGGCGATGCGCTCACCGTAGTGGTCATCGACCGCCTCCCGTTCGCCGCACCCGGAGATCCGGTGCTGGAGGCGCGACTGGATGCAGTCATCCGCGCCGGTGGAAACGCCTTTCGCGACGAGCAGATTCCAACCGCTGTCCTTGCGCTCAAGCAGGGCGTCGGCCGGCTGATTCGCTCGGATACCGATCGCGGCGTGCTGGTGCTTTGCGACCCGCGATTGATCGGCAAGCCCTACGGGCGCATGTTCCTGTCCAGCATTCCGCCGATGCCGCGGACCCGGGACATCGAGACGATCAGATCGTTCTTGCTGCGTGCGAATCCACCTTCGATGGCTGGCACCGCGAGACAGGAGTCCGATCGATGAAAATCCTGGCAATCGAAACCGCAACTGAAGGGTGCTCGGTCGCGCTTTGGTTGGACGGGGAGGTATGCGAACGCTTCGAAGTCGCGCCGCGCGGTCATGCCGCGCGCGTGCTGCCCTGGGCTGAGGCGCTGCTCGCTGAGGCAGGCGTGTCGCGTTCGGCGCTGGATGTCATCGCCGTGGGTCGCGGGCCGGGGGCGTTTACTGGCGTTCGCCTGGCGGTCGCCATTGGCCAGGGGCTGGCGATGGGGCTGGACATACCGTTGCTCGGGATTTCCAGTCTCGCCGCCATGGCGCAGGCCGCGTCGGGGCAGCGAATCGTGGCCGCCATCGATGCCCGGATGCGGGAAGTTTATGTCGGCCACTTCGAGCGCGACGCCTCGGGACTGATGCGTGCGGTGGGCGAGGAGCTGTTGCTGTCGCCGGACCGCGTAACCGCACCCGTAGGAGCGGGCTGGCGGGGGGTGGGTTCCGGCTTCGCGGCCGAGGACGGCCTGCTGTCCCGGCGTTTGTCGGGCTGCCTCGATTCGATCGATCCAATCGCCTTGCCGCGCGCCACGGCCGTCGCCCTGCTGGCCGCCGACCAGCGCGCCGTGGACGATGCAGGCCCGCCCGAATCCGTTGCCCCGGCCTACCTTCGCAACCAGGTCGCACTGACCTTGAGCGAACAGCAGGCAAAGCGGGCTTCGGCCCAGGCGCGCAATTCAGACAAGTAAATCGCAAGGTATCGGTCGCCCTTCTCCAGCCTGCGCGGCTGGCACCTCAGCCCAACAGCACCAGCGTGCCCAGGCCCAGGAAGCTCATGAAGCCGACCACGTCGGTCACCGTGGTCAGGATGACGCCGCCGGCCAGGGCCGGGTCGATGCGCATCCGGCGCAGGGTCAGCGGCACCAGTACGCCGGCCAGTGCGGCGACGAACAGGTTGATGGTCATGGCCGCAGCGATCACCACGCCCAACCACATGTCGCTGAACCAGACCGACGAGACCACGCCGACCACCACCGACCAGATCGCGCCGTTGAACAGGCCGACCATCACTTCCTTGGTGAGCAACACACGCAGGTTGCTGGCACCGACCTGACCGAGCGCCAGGCCACGGACCATGAGGGTGAGGGTCTGGGTGCCGGCGATGCCGCCCATGCTGGCGACCACCGGCATCAGGACCGCCAATGCAACCACTTTCTCCAGAGCATCCTCGAACCGGCCGATCACCCACGAAGCCAGAAAGGCGGTCGCCAGATTGATGCCAAGCCACAGCGCGCGCTTGCGCGCGGCGCGCGGCACCGGGCTGAACAGATCGGCGTCCTCGTCCAGGCCGGCCGCACCCAGCACCTGGTGCTCCGCCTGCTCGCGAATGATGTCGACCACGTCATCGATGGTGATCCGGCCGAGCAGAATGTTGTTGTCGTCGACCACCGGGGCGCTGATCCAGTCGTGGTCGGAAAACTGGCGCGCCACTTCCTCGGCGGTCTCGTCGACATCGATGGCCGGCTGTTCGTTGTCGAGCAGTTCGTTGATCGGGGTGCTCGGCTCGTGGGTGAGCAGGGCGCCCAGCGAGAGCCGGCCCAAATACTGATGGCGTCGGCTGACCACGTACAGATGATCGGTGTGCTCGGGGAGTTCGCCGCGCAGCCGCAGATAGCGCAGCACCACGTCGACCGTGACATCGCCGCGGACGGTGATCACGTCCGGGTTCATCAGTCGTCCGGCGGTGTCCTCCGGATACGACAGCACCTGCTCCAGGCGCTCGCGATTCTCGCGATCCATGGCCTTGAGCAATTGTTCGGTGACCGCCTCGGGCAGATCCTCCAGCAGTTCGGCCAGGTCGTCGATGTCGAGGCTTTCGGCCGCCGCGACGATTTCATCCGGGTCCATGTCGGCCAGCAGGCCTTCGCGGACTTCATCACCGACGTGCAGCAGCACTTCGCCGTCGTCCTCGGGATCGACCAGACCCCAGACGATGCCGCGCTTGGCCGGCGGCAGCGACTCGAGCAGATTGCCGATTTCGGCTGGCGACAGCGTGTTTACCAGCCGGCGCACCGGACCCAGACGGCCACTATCCAGCGCCTGCGACAGCAGTCGGAGCTGTTGAGCGGTCCTGTCCTGGCGGTTCGCATCGGCCATCGGAATTCCCGGTTGCGTTGGGGTGGTTCGGTCCGGCTGGAGTCGGGCGGACGATTTCGGGCGGGAGTGTCGGCTACGGTATCATTGGCGCCTCGATCATTCGGCACAGAGTCATGCGTCGCACTGGGCGTATTGTCCGGTGTGATTGCAGGAATGACCAGCCCACCAGGAGTGCAAGCATGCGCGCAGTTGGTTACATCCTTGTCCCGATCGCGTTGGCCGGTTGTGGCACCGACCCGCCCGAGGTGCCGGAACAGCCGTTCAACGCGCCTGGTGTCAGTTTCAGTCTGACGCCATCGGCAGCCCGCGACTGCGAGCCGGATACGGTCTACGAGGCCAGGGTCGACTGGCGGCTGGATGCGCCGTCCGGGAAGACCCGTCTCGAGGTTCGGGTGAATGCCGCCGACGGTGGCCTGCTGGCGCGCAGCAACGATCCGGTCGGCAGCGCGCAGACCGGCCCGTGGGTGCGGCGGGGCACCTGGTTTCTGCTGCTGGATCGGCGCAGCGGCGAGCTGCTGGCTGCGCAACGGGCCGGCCCGGAAACCTGCGACTGAGTGCGCAGCGGCTGCGGTGGGTTCAGACGCAGCGGGAAAGCCAGCGTTCGATGCCCGCCTGGTCTCTGGCAGCCAGCAGGCTGCGCAGCCGCCGGCGCAGGGCGGCCCGGTCGCAGCGAGACAGCTTCTCGCGCACTTCCAGCAGGGTTGCCGGGTGCAGACTGAATGCGGTCAGGCCCAAGGCCAACAGGAGCGGGGTGAGCGTCGCGTCGCCAGCGATTTCGCCGCATACGGTCACTTCCATCCGAGACTGGCGACCGCAGTGCAGGATGCCGTGCAGCAGCTGGATCAAGGCCGGGTGCAGGGGCGAGTAAAGATCGCCCAGCGAGGGATGATTGCGATCGGCGGCCAGCAGGTATTGCACGAGGTCGTTGGTGCCCACGGCAACGAAGTCGAGCTGATCGCGGAGCTGCGGCAGGGTCAGGGCGGCGGCGGGCACTTCGATCATTGCGCCCAACGTCGGTTCAGCGACCTCCGACGCGCCGTCGGCAATCAAGGACTGCCGCGCCATGCGCAGCGCAGCGCGCGCGGCGATCAATTCTTCGCGCCGACTCACCATCGGCAGCAGAATCCGCACCGGACCGTACTCGCTGGCGCGCAGAATCGCCCTGAGCTGACTGTGAAAAAGCGCGGGATGCGACAGCGACAGCCTAATGCCGCGCAGCCCGAGCGCTGGATTGGGCTCGTCATCGAGGGTCAGTCCGGCGCCGTCGGCCTTGTCTGCGCCGAGATCGAGCGTGCGGATGGTGACCGGCCGACCGTCCATGGCCAGCACGGCGTCGCGGTAGCGGGCGAATTGCTCGTCTTCGCTGGGTGGTTCGCTGCGCTGGAGGAACAGGAACTCGGTGCGATACAGGCCCACCCCGCTGGCGCCCAGGCGTCGCGCCAGTTGCACGTCTTCTGCCGACTCGGCATTGGCGTACAGACCGATCCGCTGACCGTCCCGGGTCACGCTGGGCGCGTGGCGCAGACGGCCCAGCCGTCGGCGTTCGCGGGCGTGGTCGCGCACGCCGGCGCGGTAGCGGCGCAGATCGGCGCTGGCCGGCGAGACCACGATCTGGCCGCTGGCGCCGTCGATCATCACCACGTCGCCGTCGGCAATGCGTCGCAGCCCTTCGCCACCGGAAAATACCAGCGGCATGTGCAGGCTGCGGGCCAGGATCGCGCTGTGCGACAGCGCGCTGCCGGTGTCTGCGATCACCGCGACCACGCCGCGGCTCTGCAATTGCGCCAGTTCGGCCGGGGCCACCGAGTGAACCACCAGGATCTCTCCGCTGGCCTCCCCGGGTAGCGTGATCTGCTGGCGGTGCAGGGCAGTCTGCACGCGACCGATGACATGGTCGAGATCCTCGCGGCGACTGCGAAAATAGGGGTCGTCCATGGCATCGAAAACGGCGGCCAGCCGGTCGTGCTGCAGGCGCAGCGCGTACTCGGCGCTGAACCGGCCGTCGCGGACCAGGGATTCGATGCCCAGACGCAGTTCCGGGTCGTCGAGGATCAACGCGTGCAGATCGAGGAAGTCGCCGATCTCCTGTGCAATGGCGCCGTGCAGACGGTCGCGCAGCTGATGCAGTTCGTCGCGCGCCTCGGTCATGGCACGGTCGAGGCGGTCGAGTTCGGTTTCCAGCTGATCGGCTTCGATGCGTTGCTCGGAGGTGTCCAGCGCATGTGGCTGGCGGACCAGGGCCCGCCCCAGGGCAAGCCCCCGTGAAGCACCCTGGCCGTCGATGACCACTCTCACATCGGCTCCTCGTCGAAGTGGCGCTCGATGAGTGCGGCGGCGGCGTCGAGAGCCTCCTGCGCCTGGACGCCGGCGGTCCGGATCACCACTTCCGTGCCGGGTGCCGCAGCCAGCAGCATCACGCCCATGATGCTTTTGGCATTGACCGTGCGGGTGCCCGATTCGATGGTGGCACCAGCCGGAAAGGCCGACATGACCTGTACCAGCTTGGCTGCCGCCCGGGCGTGCAGGCCGAGCCGGTTGCCGATGACGAAACGGCGCTCAGGCATCGTCGGCGATCACGCCATTGCGACCGCCGCCTGCAGCGATCAGGGCAATCTCGTCGAGCGGCAGCTCGTCGTAGTTGAGTGCCCGAAGCAGCATCGGCAGGTTCAGGCCCGAAAGCCGCTGGACCGGCGTGCCCAGGTGCCCCAGTTTGCGTGCCAGATTGCTCGGCGACGCGCCGTAGACATCGGTGAGAATCAATACCCCGTGGCCGCGATCGGCGCGTCTGAGCGCCGCGCTGGCCAGCGGCAGCAGCGCAACCAGATCGCCGTCGAAAGGGACTTCGAAGGTTTCCACCGGCAGAGGCAGCTTGCCGAGCGTGCTCTCGGCCACGCTGCGCATCGCGCTCGCGATTCCAGGGTGCGTTACCAGCAATATGCCTACCGTCATGACAAGCAAGCCTGTGGTGGGTGGATTGGGGCGGCCGGGTTCACTCCAGCTCGCGATGGAAGCACAGTGCCTGCTCGTGCCCGGCTTTCCGGACAAGGGCAGCCAGCGCTTCCGCCAGGTAGACCGAACGGTGCCGGCCACCGGTACAGCCGAAAGCGACGGTGACGTAGCTGCGCGTTCCGCCCTCGAAGCGGGGAAGCCAGTTTTCCAGCAGGGCGGCGACCTCGCTCACGAAGGCCTGAACCTCGGGCACCTGGTCGAGGTGCTCCCGTACCGGCGCATCACGACCCGACAGTGGCCGCAGCTCCGGCTTCCAGTGTGGATTGGGCAGGCAGCGGGTGTCGAAGACAAAATCCGCATCGCCCGGAAGCCCATGCTTGTAGGCAAAAGACTCGAACAGAATCGACAGGCCGGCCTGTCGAACCAGGCCGAGTTCGGTGATCACCAGCCGTCGCAACTGGTGGACGTTCAGCTCGCTGGTGTCGATGACCCGATCGGCGATCGCCCGAAGCGGCGCCAGCAGGGCGCGCTCGGTGGCAATTGCTTCGATCAGCGCGCCGCCGTCGTGGCTCAGCGGGTGTTTGCGCCGGGTCTCGCTGAATCGCTTGATCAGCACTTCGTCGCGGGTATCGAAGAATATGACGTTGGGCTCGGCGCCCTCGGCGGCGGCGGCCGACAGCCACTGCGGCAACTGAGCCGGATCGGTGCCCAGGTTTCGCGCATCGATGGCGACCGCCAGTCCGCTGCGCACGCGCGGCACCGATCCGGCCAGCCGGACGAAAGGCGGCAGCAGCGCTGCGGGCAGGTTGTCCACGCAGTCGAAGTCGAGGTCTTCCAGGGTATGCAGCGCGACGGTCTTGCCCGAGCCGGACAGACCGCTGACGATGGTCAACTCCAGGCGCGCGTCGCTCACGTCAGGTCTCTCTGTTTGCGCAGATGCTGCTGGTGGCGGGCCAGGAACGCCTGGGCCGGATCGGTTCCCTTCGACCGCAGCAGGTGCAGCCGGACTGCCGCTTCCAGCAATACTGCCAGATTTCGGCCTGGCGCTACCGGAAGGGTGATCGTAGGCACCATGAGTCCGAGTACCTCGCGCGAGGACACGTCGCCGGTCAGTCGGATCATCGAGTCGACCTCGCTGCCGCCCGTCTCGTCGCCGGTCGCCGGGACCAGATGGACGATCAGGCGCAGATACTTGTTCTGCTTGATCGCCGTGTGGCCAAACATGTGGCGGACATTGAGGATGCCCAGCCCGCGTACCTCGAGCAGATCCTGAAGCAGCGTCGGGCAGGTGCCGTCCAGCACATCCGGGGCGATCTGGGTGAATTCGGGAGCGTCATCGGCGACCAGCCGGTGTCCGCGTGTGAGCAGTTCCAGCGCAAGCTCGCTCTTGCCGGCGCCGGCATTGCCGGTGATCAGCACACCAATTGAAAACACCTCCATGAACACCCCGTGCAGGGTGATTCGCGCCGCCAGGGCCTGTGCCAGACGAAATTGCAGCAGGTTGAGCAGTTGGTGGCCGCGGCGCGGCGAGGACCACAAGGGCGTTCCGGATTCTTCGGCGGCGTCGCGAAGATCCGACGGGCACGGTTGATTCTTGGAAATTACCAGCGCGAGCGGTTTCTCGCCGACGATCTTGAGAATGGTTTCCCAGCGCGTGCGCGCTTCCAGTGCATCGAGATAGCGCAATTCCTCGGTGCCGATGATCTGCACCTTGTTGGCGTAGATCGTGTTCAGATAGCCGGCCAGCGAAGGCAGACGCGACAGCCGCTCACCCGATTCCAGCTCCCTGCTGGCGCCGTCCTGGCCAGCCAGCCATTTGAGCTCCAGCCGCTCGGCGAGCTGCTCGAACAGTTCGCCGGCTGAGATTCGCGCGTTCATGCTGCGGCGTGGGTGGCCTGGCTCTCCGTGAACAGCGCGAATACCGCTTTGCTGTCCGGGGCGTTGCGCAGCTGTTCCCGGAAGTGCGTCTCGCCAAACAGCGCGGCCAACTCCGACAGCAACACCAGATGTTGATGGGTGAAGTGTTCGGGCACGGCCAGCGCGAAAAGCAAATCCACCGGAGTCCCGTCCGGCGCGCCGAAGTCGACCGGCTCGGCCAGGCGGACGAAGACGCCGGTGGCCTCCTTCAGACCCGGGCAGCGGCCATGCGGGATGGCGATTCCGTGGCCCAGCCCGGTGGAACCGAGCCGTTCGCGCGCGCACAGGCTGTCGTAAATGGCCGAATCCAGTCCGCTGCTTTCGGGTGCGAGTCGCGCCGCCACCAGCTCCAGCAGCTTCTTCTTGCTGGTGCTGTGCTGATCGATCAGCACGCGGCGCGGGTTGAGCAGGTCGATGAGGTGCATGTCAGCCGAGATCGCCCGAGCGGCTGAGGTTCTCGCCGCGGTGGTGGTCGGTGATCTTGCCCTTGTGTTTGAGCGCGATGCGGTCGAGCTTGTCGGCCAGCAGATCGATGGCGGCATACATGTCGTCGGCGACCGCCTCGGCGAACAGGGTCTTGCCCGGTGGGCTGAGCGTGGCTTCCGCTTTGTGAATCAGCTTGTCGACCGAAAGGATGACGCGAACCGTGAAGGGTTGTTCCAGATGACGATCGACCCGATCGAGTTTGGTGCGGACGTAGTCGTTCAGGGCCGGGGTGACGTCGATTTGATGGCCGCTGATTTCGATTTGCATGGGTTACTCCGAAATGGGACGTACGGGTCTTTGGTCCATCGGCACGGGCCGTGGACGAGGAGAGCAAACTACCGGTCGGGTTGCGGACCGAGCGGGCCAGTCGGTGACGTTGACATGGTTCAGCTCAGTCGCTGACGCTCGTTGGAGGCGGGAATGTTCATCGCTTCCCGGTATTTTGCCACGGTTCGCCGGGCCACGGGCACCCCTGCCGCCTTCAGCTCGGCCGAAAGCCGGGCGTCCGACAGCGGTCGGCGGGGGCTTTCGGCTTCGATCAACCGGCGGATCATCGCCTGGATTGCGGTGGCAGAGTTCGCGCCGCCTTCTCCCGTGGCGACGCCGGACGAAAAAAAGTGCCTGAATTCAAAGGTTCCGCGCGGGGTGCGCAGGTATTTTCGAGTGCTGGCGCGGGAAATCGTCGATTCGTGCAGGCCGAGCTCTTCGGCCACCTCGCGCAGCGTCAGCGGCCGCATCGCCTCCGGGCCGTGCTCCAGAAAGCCCGCTTGCTGGCGGACGATACACCGGGCGACGCGAAGCAGGGTATCGGCCCGGGTTTCGAGGCTGCGCAGCAGCCAGCGCGCCTCCTGCAACTGACCCTTGAGATAGGTCGCGTCGTCCCGGTCGACCTGCGCGATCAATCCCTGGTAATGCTGATTGATGCCCAGGCGCGGCTGATTCGACGATGCCAGGCCGACACGCCAGACCCCATTGTCCCGCCAGGCGACGCAGTCGGGGCGGATGTACTCGGGCTCGGTCGAGTTGAAGCGCTGGCCTGGTCGTGGATCGAGCGAACGCAGCAGCGCAACGGCTTCGGTCATCGCGTCTGTGGACACCGCCAACTGCCGGGCGAGACGCTCGGGCCCATGGCGCGCCAGTGACTCCAGATGATCGCGGACCACGACGCGGGCAATTTCGATACCCGGTGTGGCGCCGTCGAGGACGGAGAGCTGGACGCACAGGCATTCCGACAGATCCCGCGCGCCGACGCCGACAGGATCGAAACGCTGAATGGTGCTCAGCACAGTCATCAGCTCCGAATCTTCGGCCGTCAACTCGGGCTGAAGCGTGGCCCGGATGTCTTCCAGCGAACTGCCCAGGTAGCCGTCATCGGTGATCGCCTCGATCAGCGCGGTTCCGATTCGCCGGTCGCGCTCGGAAAGATGGCTCAGGTGGAGTTGCCAGAACAGGTGGTCGTGCAGATCTTCCGGCACGGTGATGAACTGCGTGGCGTCGTAGTCGCCGTCGCGATCATGCCGTGCGCCGCCGTTGGTGTGCTCCCAGCGGGCATCGTCCCGGAAATCGTGGTCGTCCTCGGTCGATCCCTGCGCGGCTTCGAGGCTGGCGTCCTCGGCCTGATCGGGTGCGGGATTCTCGATCGCGTCGCGCTCCAGCTCCTCGGTACGTTCAAGCAGCGGATTGGTTTCGACCGCCAGCGCCAGTTCCGCTTCCAGTTCGACGGCGGACAACTGCAGCAGCTTGATCGCCTGACGCAACTGAGGCGTGAGGGTCAGCTGTTGGCCAAGCCGGGTTTGAAGACTGGGTTTCATCGAATTCAATGTACGTCAGGCGGTCCCCGATCCGGAAGGCGTGTCGACCGCGGCTCAGAGCCTGAAGCCTTCGCCCAGGTACACCCGGCGCACATCCGCATTGGCGAGCACCGCCTCGGGCGAACCTTCGGTCAGTACGACGCCGTCATTGAGGATGTAGGCACGATCGCAGATGCCGAGGGTTTCGCGGACGTTGTGATCGGTGATCAGCACACCGATGCCGCGCTCCTTGAGGTGGCGGACGATGCGCTGGATCTCGCCGACCGAGATCGGGTCGACACCGGCAAACGGTTCATCGAGCAGCATCAGCCGCGGCTTCGCCGCCAGCGCCCGGGCGATTTCGACGCGCCGGCGCTCGCCGCCGGACAGGCTGGCGCCCATCTGGTCGGCGATGTGCGAGACCTGAAGCTCTTCCAGCAACGATTGCAGTTCGTTCTCGCGCTGCTCGCGATTCAGGTCCGGGCGCAGCTCCAGCACGGCGCGGACATTGTCGGCGGCACTGAGCTTTCTGAAGACCGATGCTTCCTGCGGCAGGTAACCCAGACCCAGCCGCGCCCGAGCGTGAAAAGGCAGCTGGGTGATGTCCTTGCCGTCGAGCACGATGGCGCCCGCATCGGCCGAGACCAGGCCGACGATCATGTAGAAACAGGTGGTCTTGCCGGCGCCGTTGGGCCCCAACAGGCCGACCACTTCGCCGGTATCCAGGCGCAGGCCGAATTCCTTGACCACCTCGCGCGATTTGTAGCGTTTGCGAAGCCCCTCGGCGACCAGCATCAGCGCGCTCCGCCGGTGCTGGTGTCGTCCTGGACGCCCAGTTCGTCGATCGCCTTGGGTTTGATCCGCAGCTGAATCCGGGAGCCGTCGCCGCCGCCGTCGATTCGTCCGGTGCCCAGGTTGTAGACCACCCGTTCACCGCGCACATTGCCGCGTGGCTGCTCGATGAACACGTCGTCGGTGAACACGATGGTTTCCTCGGGCAGTCGGTATTCGACCCGGTTGGACTGGCCTTTGGTCTGCTCGCCGTTGCGGTCGGTGAGCGACATCAGCACCGGTTCGCCTTCCAGCTCCACCTTCCAGATTTCCCCGTCGCGGGTGGTGATCACCGCCAGATCGGCGCGCACATCGAGACCACCCTGCCGGATGATGACGTTGCCGATCAGTCGCGAGACGCTGTTTTCGGTCATTTCGCCGTCGAGCTCATCGGCATCGACATCCATCGGCTGGTCGCGCTCGGAGATGAAAACCTGGGCTTGCGCCGGCCACGACAGGGCAAGAAGAAAGAGTGTAGAACTAGCGAGAATTCGTAACATAACGGGCCTTCACCTCGGATAGGACGCGAATCTGCCGCTGGCCCAGATTGGCCTCCAGCCCGCGCCCTTGCAGTATAGAGTTGGCCTGAGTGATGGTCACGGGTTGATCGGTCCGAATCAGGTCATTTTTCGGAAACAGGCGCAGCAATTCAGTCTCCAGGCGCAGGTGGCGGGCGTCGTTGGCCTCGTGGCCGTCGACCACGACGCTGCCGGTCAGACGCAACTGCTCGCCGGCGCTGTCCACCCAGCCGGTATCGGCGCGGGTCAGCCAATAGCCGCCGTCTTCCTGATAGATGCGCAGCCGCGGCTGCTGGAGACTGAGTTCGTGGCTGTAGGGGTCGCGCACCAGCAGGGGTCCGTGGGCGCTGAATGCGGCCCGGCCGCTCTCGTCCAGCGCCACGAGCTGGTAATTGTCCAGCGTGTAATCGGCGCGCGGCGGGCCGGTAAACTCCGGAATTGCATCATCCGAGCGCAATTGCCAGACCGCAATACTGCTGGCGATCGCCAGCACGGCGACCACGCTGCCGGCAATGTCGCGCTGGTTCATGCGCCGCGTCCCGGGGTCAGAAGGTCGTCCAGATGTCCACCGGCGGCGAGCAGCAAATCGCAGAACTCGCGCGCAGCGCCTTGGCCTCCGGACGCTCTGGTCTGCCACTGAACCCGCTCCGCTATCCACGGATGCGCATTGCCGGGCGCGCAGGACAGGCCGGCGGCCCGCAAGGCGGGCAGGTCGGGCAGGTCGTCGCCCATGAACGCGCATTGGGCCAGGGACAGCGCATGGCGTTCGGCCATCTCGCGCAGGCAGACGGCTTTGTCGGTCACGCCCTGATGAAGCTCCTCGATTCCCAGCTCGGCGGCACGCGCGGCCACGACCGGGCTGGTCCGCGCGGTCACCAGCGCCACCACGATCCGACGGTCCATGAGCAGTTTCAGGCCCAGTCCGTCGTGGACGTGGAAGGCTTTGGTTTCCTGGCCGAGGTCGTCGCGGGCCAGACTGCCGTCGGTCAATGTGCCGTCGACATCGAAGGCGACCAGCCGGATTGCCGCCAACCGCTGGCGCAGGTCGTCGGACAGGGCAGAGAGTTCGGGATAGGTCATGGCCGGCGGTCGGCGCGGTCGCGCAGGATGTCGGTCATACCACGCGCGCCCGCAGCAGGTCATGGATGTTGAGCGCGCCCACCACCCGGCGATCCGCGTCGATCACCACCAGGGCGTTGATCTTGTGGGTTTCCATCCGGTGCGCGGCTTCCGTGGCCAACTGGCCCGGCGCAATGGTGATCGGCGATCGACTCATCACCTCGACGACCGGGGTCAGGCGCAGATCGACATGGTCGTCGTCCAGCGTGCGTCGCAGATCGCCATCGGTATAGATGCCCAGCAAACGGCCATCATCATCGACCACGGTGGTCATGCCCAGACGCTTGCGACTCATCTCCACCAGCGCCTCCGACAGCGAGGCGTCGGCGTGGACCATCGGCACTTCATCGGCCTGGTGCATGACATCGGAAATCCGCAGCAGCAGCTGGCGGCCCAGGTTGCCGGCCGGATGCGAGCGGGCGAAATCCTCCGCCGTAAAGCCGCGGGCCTCGAGCAGCGCGACCGCCAGCGCGTCGCCCAGCGCCAGCGCGACGGTCGTGCTGGAGGTCGGCGCCAGGCCAAGCGGGCAGGCTTCGGCCGGCACCGAGACATCGAGATGGAGGTCGGCGGCCCGGGCCAGGCTGGAAAACGGTCGGCCGGTCATCGCGATCAGCCGATTGCCCTGGCGTTTGAGTAGCGGCGCGATGGCCAGCAGTTCGTCGCTTTCGCCGGAGTTGGACAAGGCCAGCACGATATCCTGGTCGGTGATCATGCCCAGATCGCCGTGACTGGCTTCGCCGGCATGAACGAAGAACGACGGGGTGCCGGTGGATGCCAGCGTGGCAGCGATCTTGCGGGCGATGTGTCCGGATTTCCCCATGCCGATGCAGATCACCCGGCCAGGGCAGGCCAGAATGTGTCGGCAGGCGGCGACGAAGGCGCCGTCGATGCGCAGCTGCAGGGCTTCTAGCGCCTGGATTTCAATCGCGATGACGCTTTGGCCGCAGCGCAGAAGGGCATCGTCCCCGATCACTCTGGCTGCAACTGGGTGGGCACTCATGGCGGGCTCCGGAGGCGTGCGCCGGATTTCCGGCGCGGGGCGCATTCCATTAAACTGGGGCACAATTGTAGCCCAGCCGTGCCTGAACCCCGGCTCACGGCCACTGTCTGGTGGTTACCACCCATCCGCAATTTAAACCCCGGAGCCCGATGTCCATGGATGCTGCCCGCGTGAAGCACTTGATCGAATCCGGTTTGCCCGGCAGCCAGGCCGAGGTCAGCGGAGCCGACGGCGTGCATTTCGAGGCGACAGTGACCAGCGATGCGTTTCGCGGCAAGCTGCCGCTGGCCCGCCATCGCATGGTGTACGCCACGTTGGGCGACTTGATGGGCGGCGAGATTCACGCCCTGTCGCTGCGCACGGTGACGCCCGAAGAAGCCGACGCCTGAAACTGCCGAGCGGGCTTGCGCATCCGGTCGGCTTCGAACAGTCGGTTGCCACCCCCGAATCGCTACCCCACGAATCCGAGTCCAAATGGCCAAAATCAGGATCACCGGCGGCACCGCCTTGCACGGCGACGTCGCCATTTCAGGCGCCAAGAACGCGGTGCTCCCCATTCTTGCCGCCTGCCTGCTGGCCGATGAGCCGATGGACATCGGCAACGTGCCGCAGCTGCGCGATGTCAGCACCATGATGACGCTGCTGGCCGGCATGGGCATGGAGCTGACGGTGACCGAGTCGCAACACATTCTGGCCGACCCGCGCGCCTTGAGCCGGTTTGTCGCGCCCTATGAACAGGTCAAGACCATGCGGGCATCGATCCTGGTTCTGGGGCCTCTGCTGGCGCGCCATGGCCATGCCGAGGTGTCGCTGCCCGGCGGCTGCGCCATCGGTTCCCGGCCGGTCGACCAGCATATCCGGGGACTGGAGAAGCTTGGCGCCAGCATCCGGGTCGAGAACGGCTACATCCATGCCACCGCCGATCGGCTGCGCGGCGCGCGCATCGTGATGGACATGGTCACCGTCACCGGGACCGAGAACCTGATGATGGCCGCGACCCTGGCCAAAGGCACGACCGTGCTCGAAAACGCCGCCCAGGAGCCGGAGGTGGTGGATCTGGCCGACTGTCTGATCGCCATGGGCGCGCGCATCTCGGGCGCCGGCAGCAATCGCATCGAGATCGAGGGCGTCGAGCGGCTCGGCGGCTGCTGCCACCGGGTGCTGCCCGACCGCATCGAGACCGGCACCTTCCTGATCGCCGCTGCCATGACCGGTGGCCGGATCACCGCGCGCAATGCCCGTGCCGATACCCTGGATGCACTGCTGGACAAGCTGGAGCAGGCCGGCGCCACGATCACCCGCGATGCCGGGTCGATCACGCTGGACATGACCGGTCGTCGGCCTCGGGCAGTGGATATTTCCACGGCCCCGTATCCGGCGTTTCCGACCGACATGCAGGCGCAGTTCATGGCGCTCAACTGCATCGCCGAAGGCGCCGGGATGATTACCGAAACCATCTTCGAAAACCGCTACATGCATGTTCAAGAGCTGCAGCGTCTGGGCGCCGACATCCGGGTCGAAGGCAATGCGGCATTCGTGCGTGGCGTGCCCGCGCTCAGCGGCGCCGAAGTGATGGCAACCGACCTGCGTGCCTCGGCCTGTCTGGTGCTGGCCGGACTGGCTGCGCAGGGCGATACCCTGATCGATCGCATCTACCATCTCGATCGCGGCTACGAACACATCGAAGAAAAGCTGTCCGGACTCGGCGCGCGCATCCAGCGTCTGGCCTGATCCGGCGGCTCGCTTCTGCGCCGCAGTGGCGGATCATTCGATCTTGAGCAGACGCAAGTCGAAGCCGGGTTTGCCCTCGTTCTCTTCCAGCACCCGTGCCGGCAGTTGCAGTCCGGCTACGATCCAGGCGATCTGCCGGCGCTCATCGTTGCCGCGCGCGACACGCAGCGCCGGGTGTTCGGTCTCTCCGATCGAAATCACTTCGGTCGACTCGATACGGTACTGGTAATCGCGCACCCGGCCCTCGTCGACCAGCCGATAGTCGATCACTTCGCCGAGCCGGGGCCGCGCCTGCACGTCCTGAGCCAGCGCCAGATTGATCAGACCACTGTTCAGATCGCCCGGACTGAGGCTGACCGGGCCGAGCCGGTGCGCCTTCAGGTCGCCTTCCCAGCGCGCCTCGCCCGCCTGCCAGTCGTAGTGGCCGCTGCGCTCGATGGTCTTGAGCATCACCTTGCTGAAGCTGGTTGCGGTGATCGGGCGCGGGCGCCCGTCATGCATTTCGAATGTCGTGGTTTGGTCCACTTCGGCGCCCAGAAAGCGCGCCATGCCTTGCGTGCCTTCCATTTTGATGTCGTAGCGCCACAGCCCGTCGCCGTTGCGGCTCAGCGTCATCACGCTCAGGCCTTGCCGTTTGCCGTTGACCCAGACCTCGTAGGTGGCCTTGAACGGCTCGAACGAGGCCGCCTGCGCGACCGCGCACGGAAGCAGAAGAGCCAATGCCAGCAACAGATGTTTCGGATTCATGGTGCGGGTTCCAGTTGGTCGTTTTCGCTGAGCCGCAGGGGCGCGGTCAGCGGGTGTTGATCGAGCAGCGGGCCGGCACGGGTGAGGCGCAGCCGGCCGCGGGCGATGAGATCCACGCAGGCGACCAGCAGCGGCCGCTCGCGCTCGCGCACCCGGGCTTCCAGGTGATCGGCATCCTCGCCCGGCTCGACCGGGACGCGCGCCTGGGCAAGCACCGGCCCGGCGTCGAGCTCGGGTGTCACCAGATGAATGCTGGCGCCGTGCTCGCGGTCGCCGGATTCCAGGGCCCGCGCATGGGTGCGCAGTCCCGGGTATTTCGGCAGCAGCGAGGGGTGCAGATTGATCATGCGGGGAAAGCTTCGCTCCACGATTTCGGCGTCGATGATGCGCATGTAGCCGGCCAGCACGATCAGGTCCGGGCGGGCGGCTTCGACTTGGTCGAACAACGCCCGGTCGAAGGCAGCGCGGCTGGTGAAATCGGCCTGCGCCATGGCCAGGGCCGGAATGCCCGCCGCACGTGCCCGGTTCAGCGCGTTGGCCGTGACACGGTTGGAGAATACCCCGACGATGCTGGCCGCCAGCTGACCGCGCGCGCAGGCATCGATCAGCGCCTGCAGGGTGGTGCCCTCGCCCGAAGCCAGTACGGCGATGCGGATCATGGCGTCGGGCCGGGCGAAGCGGCGTCGGGCTGAAGGCCAGCGGCAGCGGTTGGCGTCACCCGATCCTCACCCGGTCGCCGCCCGCGCGCGTCACCACTTCGCCGATGGCCCAGTGGGTCAGGCCGAGGGCACTCAACGCGGCATCCAGTCCGACGCGATCGGCCTGGTCGACGATCAGCACAAAGCCGATGCCGCAGTTGAAAGTGCGCCACATTTCGGCGTCCGACACCTGGCCCTCGGTTTGCAGCCAGTCGAACACCGCCGGCTTCGGCCAGGCGCTGGCGTCGATATCGATACCCAGGCCGTCGGGCACCACGCGGATGATGTTTTCGCTCAAACCTCCGCCGGTGATGTGCGACAGCCCGTGCAGGTTCTGATCGCGGAGCAGTTCCAGCACCGGCTTGACGTAGATGGTGGTCGGCGCCATCAGTGCATCGGCGAGGGTGGTGCCGCCGAGGTCGAGGTCGAAGGGTTCGCCAGCGCGCTCGACGATCCGCCGGATCAGCGAGTAGCCGTTGGAATGCGGGCCGCTGGATGCGACTCCGATGATCGCGTCCCCGGCGCGCACCCGGCTGCCGTCGAGCAAGCGATCCTTTTCGACTGCGCCGACGGTGAAACCGGCCAGGTCGTATTCCCCCGGTGCGTACATGTCGGGCATTTCGGCGGTCTCGCCGCCGATCAGCGCGCAGCCGGCCAGTTCGCAGCCGCGTGCGATCCCGTCGACCACGCTGGCGGCGACCTCGACATCGAGCTTTCCGGTCGCGAAGTAGTCCAGAAAAAACAGAGGCTCGGCACCCTGAACCAGGATGTCGTTGACGCACATCGCGACCAGATCGATGCCGATGCTGTCGTGGCGGCCCAGGCGCTGAGCCAGCTTGAGCTTGGTGCCGACACCGTCGGTGCCCGACACCAGAACGGGCTGGCGGTAGCGTCCGGACAGATCGAACAGCGCGCCGAAGCCGCCCAGTCCGCCCATCACTTCCGGCCGGAAGGTGCGCCGGGCCATCGGCTTGATGCGCTCGACGAGCGCGTTGCCGGCATCGATATCGACTCCGGCATCCCGATAGGTCAGTGGCGTCGTGGGGCGGCTCATGGCGCGACTCCGGGTAAATCGGCCATTTTACGCTGCATTGCCGCCGGCGTTCACCGTTCGCGTCGGGCATCGCGGACGGCTCGGCTACCGCGGGCGCGACCGCCCGCACGGTTGCGTATGGCCGAGCGGGATTGCGCTATATTCATCGATCACCGCACAGCGGCGACCCGTGCGGCCAAAAAAACAGCAACATCATCGGGAGGCTGGATCATGTCGAATCGCTTCGTGACACGGGCGACGCTGTCGCTGCTCATTTCCGCTGCATTCATGGCTCCGTCGCTGGCGGCGACGGTCACGCTGCCGGGGCTGAAGTCGGCCGCCAAGGTGACCCGCGATGTCGACGGCATCGCCCACATCCAGGCCGCCAGCGAACGCGACATGTTCTTCCTTCAGGGCTATTTTCACGCCCGCGACCGGCTGTTTCAGATGGACGTGAACCGGCGTACCGCCGACGGCACGCTGGCCGAGCTTCTCGGTCCCGGCGCCCTGGCCAACGATGTGCAATTGCGCACCATCGGGCTCGATCGTTCCGGTGAGCGGACCTATCAGGCGCTGATCGCCGATGCTGCCGAGGGCGATCCGACGTCGGTCGGCGTACTGAATGCCATGCAGGCCTATGCCGAGGGGGTCAACGAATTTCTCGAACGGGCAAGCGGCCCGCTGCCGCCCGAATACAGCGCACTGGAACTCACCCAGGTCCGGCCGTGGCAGGTGATCGACAGCATCAATGTCGGCAAGCTGATCGCCTTCGGGCTGTCGTTCGATCTGGACGACATTCAGAACTCGCAACGACTCGGCGCGTTCCAGGCGGCGCTGGGCGCGCAGGCCGGCACGGCGCTGTTCTTCGAAGACCTGTTCCGGGCCGAGCCGTTCGACCCGGCCTCCACGGTGCCCGATTCCGGTGGCGACGGCGTGCTGAAGCCGGGCACCCGGCGCGCTACCGGCAAGCGATCCGATGCAGCCAGCGCCATGTCGGACTCGGCCGCCCCGGTCGAGATCGATGCCGCGGTGCGTGAGCTGGCGCGGCGCTTCATCGAGCAGGCCGAACAGGCGCCTACCCTCAAGACGGTGCTGGAAAACGACCGCAGCGCGCGCGGTTCGAACAACTGGGCGGTGTCCGGCGCGCTCACGGTCAGCGGCAATCCGATCATCGCCAACGACCCGCACCTGACCCTCGACCACCCAAGCACCTTCTACCCGATGCGTCTGAAGGCGCCCGGATACGACGCGATCGGCAGCGGGTTCGCCGGCGCGCCGTTCGTCATCGTCGGACACAACCGGGATATCGCCTGGGGGCCGACCACCAATCCGCTGGACGTGACCGACGTCTATCTAGAACAACTGGTACCCGATCCGTCCTCGCCCAGCGGTCTGAGCACCCTGTTTCAGGGCCAGCCCGAGCACGTCATCCCGGTGCCGCAGCAGTGGTTCGCCAATGTGGTCGGCGATGGGGTGGCCGACAATCTCGTGCTTGCCAATCAGGATGTCACCCTGATCGTGCCGCGGCGTAACAACGGCCCGATCGTCCAGGCGCTTGCCGGCGGCCAGGCGCTCAGCGTCCAGTTCACCGGCTTCAGCGCCACCCGCGAGCTGGAAACGTTCTATCTGTGGAACAAGGCGCGCAATCTCGACGACTTCCGCAAGGGACTGGAGCGTTTCGACTTCGGTTCGCAGAACTGGGCCTATGCCGACGGGCGCGGCAACATCGCCTATTTCTCCAGCGGCGAGATGCCGGTTCGCCGGGATCTGGCCGGCAACAGCACGGTGCTGCCGCCGTTCTTCATCCGCGACGGCCAGTCCGGCCTGTTCGAATGGCTTCCGGTGCAGAATCCGCAGCCCGGCCAGGTGCTGCCTTTTGAGATCTACCCGGCTTCGGCGATGCCCTCGGTGGTCAATCCGAAGAACGGCTGGTTCGTCAATGCCAACAACGACCCGGTCGGCAACACGCTGGACAACAACGCGCTCAATGACACTCATCCGGACGTGCCGGGCATCTACTACCTCAACCCCGGCTATGCCTCGGGCTTTCGGGCCGGGCGGATCACCGAGCGCCTGGGCCGGTTGCTTGCATCGGGCGATGGCAAGGTCAGCGCGCAGGACATGGCCGACATCCAGGCCGATGTCGGATTGCTCGACGCGGAATTCTTCGCGCCGCGATTGATCGAGGCGCTGGCCGCCGCTGCGGCGCCCGACGCCGCCCCGCAACTGGTCGCCGCCGCCGCCGATCCGCGATTGACTCAGGCACTGGGGTACATCGCCGCCTGGACGGAACTCGACTACCAGGCCAAGACCGGCATCCTCGAGGGCTTCGACAGCGAGGATTCGAACGGCGATCCGACCGGCAGCTATTCGCCCGATGAAGTCACCGCCAGCATCGCCACCACGATCTACAGCGTCTGGCGATCCAGTTTCACCCAGGGCACCATTCTGGCCACGCTGGGGCCGCAGTTGGCGCCGTTCGCGCCCGGATCGGCGCTGCGCATGACGGCGCTGCGCAATCTGGTCGAGAACGACGGCGTGTCGGCATCGGGGGTGAAATTCTTCGCCGGTGGCGATGGCCGGGCCCAGGTGCAGGCGGTCATGCTGGCCAGCCTGAGCAACGCGCTGGACCGATTGGCCGGCGACGAGTTCGCCGCTGCCTTCGGCGGCAGCACCGATCTGTCCGACTACCGCTGGGGCTACCTGCACCGGATCGTGTTCGATTCGCCGCTCGGCCCGCCGTTCAGCGTTCCGCCGGCGTTCGACGGCTTCCCGGCCCCGTTGCCGGGCCTGCCGGGCATTCCCACCGATGGCGGGTTCAGCACGGTCGATGCGTCCTCGCACAACGCCAGCGCCACCGGAGTGAACGGGTTCATGTTCGGCAGCGGGCCGACCAACCGCATGGTGGTGGAAGTGCTGCCCTACAGCCCGCTGGCCCGGTCGGTATGGCCCAGCGGCACCAGCGCAGTGCCCGGCGATCGGTTCTATCTGCTGCCGATGCTGCCGCGCTGGCTGACCAACGACAGCAATCCGCTGCGCTTCCGCACCCTGGCCCTGCGCCGGGGCACTGCTGAAGAGGAGATCTTCACCCCAGTCAAGCGGCGTTGAGCCGACGCTGACCCCGCTCTGACCCCGCGCGGCCGGTGCAGAACACCGGCCGCGTTGGACGTGGCATCCCCGGCTGGGGCACCATTCGTATTCCTGTCGACCCCAGACCGCCATGCCCACGCTTCGGATTTCCCTGCTGAGCCTCGTCCTTGCCGTCCTGCCAGCGCCCAGCTCGGCCCAGGAGGTCGGTATTGCCCTGTACCAGGGCGAGGCCCGGGCGGCCAGCCAGAGCGAGGCCGATCAAGGCTCGGCACTGCGCGCGGCGCTCATGCAGGTACTGACCAAGCTCACCGGTCTGCCCGATGCGCTTCAGCAGCCCGGCGTGGCCGAGGCACTGGCCCGGGCGCCGGAACTGGTGGTCAGCACCCGCTATCGACAGCAGTTGGAGGGCGAGAACTATCAGGAATATCTGGTCGCCGACTTCCAGCCGGAAGCGGTCGATGCGCTGATCCAGGAGTTGGGCTTGATCGCCTGGCCGGAGCCCCGCCCGACGCCGGTCCTATGGCTGGCCATCGACGATGGCCGCGGCCCGCGTCTGGTCACTGCGGCCCAGGGCGCGGTGGTGGCCTCGCTGCGCGCCCAAGGCGCCCAGCGTGGCGTGCGTTTCGCGCTGCCCGAAGGCGGCCCCGGCGACGAGAATTTCGGACTCCAGGCGGCCTGGCGCGATGATGCCGAGGCTGCCGAGACGCTGCTTTCGCGCTACCCCGGCGGCATCCAGTTGCTCGGGCGGGTGTTTCGCAGCGATGGCGGCTGGGCCGCCGAGTGGTCGTTGCGCGAGCACGGTACGCTGCTCGACAGGTGGACCAATGCCGGCCCGGACGCCCGCGAGCTGATGGCTTCGGCCGGCGCCACCACCGTGGACCTTCTCGCCGGGCGGTTCGCCAGCCTGGTCGGCGCGGGGCCGCCGGGGGTGTTTCAGGTGCAGGTCGAAGGCATTACCAGCGCCGAGCATTACCCGGCCCTGATGACCTATCTGGACAATCTCGGGCCGGTGCGCCGGGCCACGCCGCTGGCGGCCGGCGCCGAGAGTCTGACGCTGGAACTGGATCTCGCCATCGGTCTCGAGGGCTTCGGAAAGTTGATCGAAACCGGCCCGGTGCTGCGCGCCGTCGAGCTGTCCGAACAGCGGCGATTGTTCCGGCTGCTGCCATGAACTGGGCTTTCCTCCCGAACGCCATCACCCTGGCGCGTATCGGGATGGTGCCGCCGCTGTGGTGGCTGCTGCACCGTGAGGACTATGGGCCGGCGCTGGCGCTGGCGCTGGTGGCCGGGCTGTCCGATGCGCTGGACGGCGCCTTGGCCAAGCGGTTCGGCTGGGAGTCGCGGCTGGGTGGCCTGCTGGACCCGATTGCCGACAAGCTGCTGCTGGCGGCGTGTTTCCTTGGGCTGTGGACCGGCGGCGCGCTGCCCGGCTGGCTGCTTGCCTTGGTGCTGGCGCGCGACCTGATCATCGTGGCTGGCGCCATCGCCTGGCAGTTGCTGGTCGGTCCGCTCAACGCCCAGCCCACCCTGCTCAGCAAGGCGACCACCTTCGCCCAGATATCTCTGGTGCTGGTGGTCATCGCCCAGTTGGCCCTGTCGGTCGAAGCCCAGTGGCTGGGCGTAACGCTGATCTGGCTGGTTGCTGCGCTGACCGTCGCCAGCGGTCTGGATTACGTTCTGCGTTGGTCCTTCAAGGCCCGACGGGCCGATCGGAGAAATACCCCATGAGCGAAAGCGAGACCGATCGTCAGCGGCGCTGGTACTGGCTGGCGCTGGCGCTGGTGATCGGCGCGGTGATCTGGTTGCTGGCGCCGATTCTCACCCCGTTTGCTGTCTCTCTTCTGCTGGCGTGGCTGGGCGAGCCGCTGGTCGAACGGCTGCAAGCGCGAGGGCTCGGCCGGACCTGGGCGGTGTCGGTGGTGTTTGCCCTGATGACGCTGGCGGTGATCGCCCTGGTGTTGGTGCTGGTGCCGCTGCTGGAAGGCCAGCTTTCCTATCTGATCCAGCAATTGCCGGCCTATGGCGCGTGGATCGCAGAGACCGTGCTGCCCTGGCTGGAAGAGCGCACCGGAGTGGCGATTGCCGCTTACTTCGACCCGCAGCGCTGGCTGGACTTGCTCAGAGGGCACTGGCAGCAGGCCGGCGGACTGGCCGCCGGCGTACTGGGCGGCATTTCCAAGTCTGGCCTGGCCATTCTGGGTTGGCTGGCCAGCATCGCGCTGATCCCGGTGCTCACCTTCTACTTCCTGCGCGACTGGCGCGAGCTGGTGACCCGGGTGCGCGAGCTGCTGCCGCGCCCGCTGGAGCCCACCGTGTCGCGGCTGGCGAGCGAATCGGATGCGGTTTTGGGCGGCTTTCTGCGCGGCCAGCTTTCGGTGATGCTGGTTCTGGGTGCGATCTACAGCCTCGGGCTGTGGCTGGCCGACATCAAGCTCTCGCTGCTGATCGGCATGGGCGCGGGACTGGTCAGCTTCGTGCCCTATCTGGGCGCCATCGTCGGCGTCGGCGCCGGTCTGATCGCGGCGCTGGTGCAGCATGGCGACCTGTTTCATCTTGGCCTGGTGCTGGTGGTGTTCGGCGTCGGCCAGACGCTGGAGAGCTTCGTGCTTACGCCCTGGCTGGTCGGCGACCGCATCGGGCTGCATCCGGTGGCGGTGATCTTCGCGATCATGGCGGGCGGCCAGCTGTTCGGGTTTCTCGGCGTGCTGCTGGCCTTGCCGGTGGCTGCGGTGGCCAACGTGGCAATTCGTTATCTCCACGACGAATACCTGGGCAGCCACCTGTACGGCGCCGAAGGGCAGTCTGGCGCGTCGGGCAAACCGGGCGAAGCACCGAGTGCCGACGCCGACCGGAGCACGCCGCCGGCAGCGGAGTCCGACAGCGGCAGCGAAAGCGGCGAGGAGCCGAATCCGGCGTGACGGCACCGCAGCTACCGTTGGCCCTGCCGTTTTCGCCCGACCAGCGTCTCGATGCCTTCGTCGGAAGCGTCGCCGAATGCGCACTGCTGGCGGCAGTCGCGCGCGGCGCCCAGCACGACTGGCTGATGTTGTCAGGCGCGGCCGGCAGCGGCAAGACCCACCTGCTGTTGGCGGCCTGCGCGGAAGCCGCGGCGGCCGGTCGGCGCGCCGTATATCTGAATCTGGCCGACCGGCCCGAACGCGTCGGCGAGGCGCTCCAGGCCTTGGAGGGCGCCGACCTGATCTGCCTGGATACGCTCGATGCGGTGGCCGGTCGGCGGGAGATCGAAGTTCCGCTGTTCGACTTTCACAACCGGGCCCGGGCCAGCGGCGCGGTGATCATCTATGCCGCCCGGCAGGCGCCGGCCGGACTGGCGCTGAGCCTGCCTGATCTGCGTTCGCGGCTTTCGCAGTGCGTGCAGCTGCCCCTGGCGGCGCTCGATGAGGCCGGCCGGCGCGAGGTGCTGAACGCGCGCGCCGCGCGCCGCGGACTGAGTCTGGATGCCCCGGTGCTGGATTACCTGCTGGCCCGGGTCGGCCGCGATCTGACCACCTTGACCGAACTGCTGGATCGGCTCGATCGCGAAAGCCTGGCCGCCCAGCGGCGGATCACCGTGCCGTTTCTGCGTCAGATCCTGGCGCAGAGCGCAACGCGCTGAGCCGGGCATCTAGCTCGGCCAGACGCTGAGGTGTGCCGACATCGGTCCACTGGCCCGGATGGTGCTGGCCGCCGACCCGGCCGCGCGCCATGGCCGCGCGCAGGAGCGGGGCCAGCGGGAATCGCGGCGGCCGGCAGCGCGCGCCCGGCCGCTCGCCGATCGTCTCGCGCCAGTTGGCCAGCAGCTCGGGCCGGTACAGGCCGATGCCGGCATAGGTCAGCCGATCGGTCCCGGCATCGCGCAGCCGGCCGTCCGGGTCGAGGTGGAAGTCGCCGTCCCCGTGGTGCGTTGGGTTGTCGACCATCACCAGATGCGCCAGATCGGTGCATTCGCGCGGCAGCGCGGAGAACTCGAAATCCGTCCAGATATCGCCGTTGACCACCAGAAACGGGCCATCGCCCAGCCAGGGAAGGGCGTGCAGCAACCCGCCGCCGGTCTCGAGCGGCTCGTCGCCTTCGTGCGAAAAGTGCAGTCGAAGGCCCCAGCGCGCGCCGTTGTCCAGAACCTGTGCGAACTGCCCGGCGAGATGGCTGATGTTGATCGCCACCTCGGTGATGCCCAGCGCGGCCAGCTTTTCCAGGTGCCATTCGATCAGCCGCTTGCCGCCGACTGCCAGCAGCGGCTTGGCGGTGTGCTCGGTGAGTGGCCGCATGCGTTCGCCGCGCCCGGCGGCCAGGATCAGCGCCTTCATCGGCTCACTCCGGGGGCCTTGGCAGGTGCAGCCTGCGCTTGCCGATGGCGCGCTCGATCAATGCAATCAGCGGACGGATGGCGTCGTATTCGCTGCCGACCTCGCGGACGTAGCGCCAGACCAGCGGCAGATCGGCCCGATAACCGGGCTTGCCGTCGCGGTAGTTGAGCCGGCAGAAAATGCCCAGCACCTTGATGTGCCGCTGCACGCCCATCAGGTCGAACCAGCGCCGGAATCGGGCGCCGTCGACGGCGATCAATCCGGCGTCGGCCAGACGCTGCCGGTAGGCCTCCAGCCAGCCGTAGACTCGCTCCTGGGGCCAGGCGATGTAGCAATCGCGCAGCAGCGAAGCCAGATCGTAGGTGATCGGTCCGCGCACCGCGTCCTGAAAATCGATCACGCCCAAGGCCGGCTGACGGACCATCAGATTGCGGGAGTGGAAGTCGCGGTGGACGAGCACTTTCGGCTGCGCCAGGGCGTTGTCGGCCAGCGCACGGAACGCCGATTCGATGATGTCCCACTGCTCACATTCCGGCGTGAAGCCCAGATGGCGCTGCAGGAACCAGGTCGGCATCAGCTCCATTTCCGCCACCAGCCGGGCCTCGTCGTAGTCGGGCAGGCCGCTCGTATCGCCTCGGGTCTGCAAGGCGAACAGCGCGTCCAGCGCCGCGCCGTACAGGGACTCGACGCTGGCCTCGTGCAGTGCCGAGAGCAGCGGCTGGTTGCCCAAGTCGGACATCAGGATGAAACCCTGCTCGCGGTCGAGCGCGCGCACCTCGGGGGCATTCAACCCGGCCCGGCGCAGCCGGCCGGCGATGTCCAGCCACGGCTCGATGTCCTCGTGCTCGGGCGGCGCGTCCATCACGATCTGGCTGACGCCAGCGCTGAGCCCTCGCCAATAGCTGCGGAAGCTGGCATCGGCGGATGCCGGCTCCAGGCTCAGCGCCGGGTCGGCCAGGGCGTGGCGGGCGAATGCGAGGCGGGCGGTGGCGCGGTCGGACAGGGTCATCGGGGCGGTGGCGGGCGGTTGTTCAACGCGACACTGTAAACTTCAGACCGGTTTTCCGTAAGGTTTGCGTGGCGCATGTCCGATCTCGACCCGCTGGTTCCGGTCATCCTGTGCGGCGGCTCCGGCACCCGCCTGTGGCCGCTGTCGCGCGAGGCCCACCCGAAGCAGTTTCTTCCGCTGCTGGGCAACCATTCGCTGCTGCAAGCCACCTGGAGGCGCATCGCCCCATTGGCGGCGCCCCCGCTGCTGGTCACCGGCGAGGACCATCGCTTCATTGTCGCCGAGCAATTGCGCCAGATCGATTGCCGACCGGCGGCCATCATGCTCGAACCGGTCGGCCGCAATACGGCGCCGGCCATCGCCGTAGCCGCGCTGGAAGCCACCGCCACCGGCGCCGACCCGATGCTGCTGGTGCTGCCGTCCGACCACGTGGTGGCCGACGAAGCCGGGTTTCGCGCGGCCGTCGCGCTGGCCCGTGAGGCGGCCGGATCGGGTGCGTTGGTGACCTTCGGCGTTGCACCGACTGCCCCGGAAACCGGCTACGGCTACATTCGCGCGCCCGGCCAGGGCGTCCGTCCGGTTGAAGCCTTCGTCGAAAAGCCCGATCTGCCGACCGCCGAGGCCTATCTGGCCAGCGGGCAATACTTCTGGAACAGCGGCATGTTCCTGTTTCGCGCCTCGCGCTATCTGGCCGAACTGGCCCGGTTGCAGCCGACAATGCTGGCGGCCTGCCGGCAGGCGCTGGCCAGCGGGCGGCGGGACAGCGACTTTCTGCGTCTGGATGGCGACGCCTTCGCTGCCTGTCCGTCGGACTCGATCGACTACGCGGTGATGGAGCGCACCGATGCCGCCGCCATGGTGCCGATCCGCGTCGGCTGGAACGATGTCGGGTCGTGGTTGGCGCTGTGGCAGGTGGCCGATCAGGACGCCGATGGCAACGCCCACCACGGCGACGTGATCGCCCGCGATTGCCAAAACACGCTGGCCTGGGGCGATGGCCGTCTGCTGGCGCTGCTCGGCCTCGATGATGTGGTGGTGGTCGATACCGCCGACGCCGTCCTGGTCGCCCACAGGGATCGCGTGCAGGGCGTCAAGGACATCGTCGCCGCGCTCAAGGCCGCTGGCCGCCCCGAAGCGGTCCGCCATCGCAAGGTGTACCGGCCCTGGGGCAGCTACGATTCGATCGATCTGGGCGCGCATTTTCAGGTCAAGCGGATCACCGTCAAGCCGGGCGGCGTGCTCAGCCTGCAATTGCATCATCGTCGCGCCGAGCACTGGGTGGTGGTCAGCGGGCAGGCCCGGGTGACCCGCGGCGAGGAAATGCTGGATCTTTCGGCCAACCAGAGCACTTACATTCCGATCGGCATGAAACACCGGCTGGAGAATATCGGCGCGGCTCCGCTGGAGTTGATCGAGGTGCAGTCCGGCGATTATCTCGGCGAAGACGACATCGTTCGCTTCGACGACGCCTACGGGCGCGGCTGAACGCTGCTGTCGTCGGGCCGCCGGAACGGCCGGGTGACGGCATTGAACAACCACACCAGCAGCAGACTGCCGCCGAGCGCGAACAAGAACAGCCTACCCGGCCCCTCGATGGCGATGCCCAGCCAGTCCGCCGTCCACACCCCCAGTCCCGCGCCGCTCACGCCGATCGCCAGTGTGGACAACAAGTTGTGGTCGCGCGGCCCCGACGACATGGCCCGGGCGATGACGCCGGCAAACAGCCCGATGATCACGGTCAACGGCCAGGTGCTCTCCATGCCCTGCAGGTAGCGAAAGAACAGCGCGAACTCGACCGGCATATCCATCACAAGGCTCCAGGAACGCGATCAGCGTTTGCTGATCCAGCCATAAAGGTAGAGCAAGGCGATCGCGCCCGCCACCGCGCCGATGAAACCGGCCGGCTGGCCCGGCCGATAGAGGCCCAGCGCCTGCCCGGCCCAGGTGGCCAGCACCGCCCCGGCAATGCCCAGCAGCGCGGTCACGATCACTCCCATGCGGTCGCGGCCGGGCTTGAGCATGCGCGCCAGCAGCCCGGCCAGCAGACCGATGATGGCGATGATGATGAATTTCATGGCGGGGCTCCGATGGGTTCAGCAGCAGCCGTGGTCGTGACTGTCGGCCCGCGCCGCCGTGTCCACCGCAACGCCGGTGGTCAGCCCGGCCTGGCTGGCCCGGTGGTGGGCGGCCAGCACGCTGGCCACGCTTGCCGTGACGCGTTTGCCGGTGGGGATGTGCAGGAACTCGTTCGGCCCGTGCGCATTGCTGTGCGGGCCCAGTACGCCGGTGATCATGAACTGCGCGCCGGGAAACTTTGCGCCCAGCATGCCCATGAACGGAATCGAGCCGCCTTCGCCCATGTACACGGCGGGCTTGCCGAAATGCGCCCGGCTGGCCGCGTCGATGGCTTCGCCGAGCCAGGGCGACAGGGTCGGGGCGTTCCATCCGGTGGCCGACTTCTCGACTTCGAACGACACCTTGGCACCGTAAGGCGGATCCGACAGCAGCGCCTGCTGCACGGCAGCGGTCGCGATGTCGCCGTCGATGGTCGGCGGCAGGCGGATGCTGAGCTTGACGGCGGTCTGCGGGCGCAGCACGTTGCCGGCATCGGCCAGGGCCGGCATGCCGGCCACGCCGGTCACCGACAGCGTCGGGCGCCAGGTCCGGTTGAGCACCAGCTCGGTCAGATCCGGGTGCATCGGTTTCATGCCGGGCAGGAACGGAAACTTCTGCCAGATCTCCTCATTCAGCACCGAGGCAGCGGTACGGGCCTGCGCCACGCGCTCTTCGGGCACCGCGCTGTGCAGCGCATCCAGCACGATCCGGCCGGTGGCTTCGTCCTCGATGCGCGAGAGCAACTGGCGCAGAATCCGGAAGCTGGACGGCACCACGCCCGAGGCGTCGCCGGAGTGCACGCCCTCCTCCAGCACGTTCACGCGCAGATTGCCGCCGCACATCCCGCGCAGCGACGTGGTGCACCACAGCTGCTCATAGTTGCCGCAGCCCGAATCCAGGCAGACCACCAGCGACGGCTTGCCGATCCGCGCGGCCAGATGATCGACGTAATGCGGAAGGTCGTAGCTGCCCGATTCCTCGCAGGCTTCGATCAGCACTACGCAGCGGCAATGCGGCACGCCCTGCGCCTGCAGCGCTGCGATGGCGGTCAGCGAACCATAGATCGCGTAGCCATCGTCCGCACCGCCCCGGCCATACAGCTTGTCGCCCTTGATCACCGGCTTCCACGGACCCAGATCGTCGGCCCAGCCGGTCATTTCCGGCTGCTTGTCCAGATGCCCGTAGAGCAGCACGGTATCGGCCTGGTCGGACGCAGCCGGGCCATCGCTGCCCGGCACCTCCATGAAGATCAGCGGCGTGCGGCCGTCCAGTCGCACCACTTCGACGTGCAGCCCGGCAATCGGCTGCTGACCCGCCCAGGCCTCCATCTGTGCCACCGCGGCATCCATGTAGCCGTGCGCTTGCCAGTCGGCGTCGAACATCGGCGATTTGTTGGGGATGCGAATGTAGTCCACCAGCTGCGGAACGATCTCGTCGTCCCACTTCTCGGCGACAAAGCGGTCGGTGTGTGTGGTATCCATTGACGGGCTGCCGGTTGCGATTGAACCGTCATTCTAACGGGTCGGGCCGATTCGCTTAGCCGCGCGTAGGAATTTGCCTACCCCGACCTGCAGCGGCATCCGACCGACGCATGCGCCGGTGACCGATGGTGGCGGGTCGCCGGAAAAAACACACTGACTCCACCGACGCACAGCGCGCCGGGAAGCCAAACCCAATAGTCACCAACGGAGAAATCTCATGATGAACATCAGTACGTTGATCAAGTCCCTGGCCCTTTCGCTGCTGCTGGCCACTTCCGCCTTCGCCGCCGACAAGGTCAACATCAATACCGCCGACGCCGCCGCAATCGCCGAAGCGCTTAACGGTGTCGGCCCGGCCAGGGCCGAGGCCATCGTCGCTCACCGCAAGGCCAATGGCGCCTTCAAGAGCGCCGACCAGCTGGCTGAAGTGAAGGGAATCGGCCTGTCCACGGTGGAAAAGAACCGCGACCGCATCGAAGTGGCCGGCGCGCCCAAGAACAACCCCTGAGCGAATCCCCGCTCAACCTCCGATTGCTCCTGTCGATCGGTGCTGCGGCCCCGGCGCTCTGCGTCGGGGCCGTTGCCGTTAAACTGGGCTGGCCCGCATTTCTCGCACCGTAGTGAGGGCGTCGAAGGGCCGTCGTGGTGCGCCGCGCGGACTGAGAGACGGCGAAGACGTACTTGAAGGTGCGTTGAGCCGGATTCGAGGGAGCACGGCGCGCCACGGCGAGCCTGTCGGCGGTCGCAGCAGGGGCGGTGCGAGAATTGCGGGCTAGCCCCGCCGCCGATCGGCCGCCGTGATTCCAACCTTTATTTTCGAAGACTTCTACACCGCGCAGCCCTGGCGCAATGGCGCCGGCCTTACGCGGGAGATCCTGCAACTGCGTTGCGCGCCGGACTCACCGGAAGCCGTGCCCGTCGATGCGACGGCAGCCGAATCCTGGGATGCCCGAATCAGCATGGCCGATATCGAAGCCGACAGCGCATTTTCGATCTTCCCCGGCATCCAGCGACATCAGGTGCTGCTGTCAGGCAAAGGCCACGCGCTGACCTTCGCCGATGGCAGCAGCCAGAACATCCTCCCGCCACACGGCCGAGCGGTCTTTTCCGGCGATACCCCGACCCAGTGCCGGCTGATCGACGGCCCGGTCACCGTGTTCAACCTGATGGTCCGAGCAGACCGCCTGTACGCCGAACTGCTGCATCGCCCCCTGGTCGGCTCGATGCTGTTTTTCCCGGAAGCCGGCGTGGCCTGGGTTGGCTACGTGGTGTCTGGAAGCGCGCACTTCCATGACCAATCCGACGCGCGCCGCCTGTCGGCTGGCGACAGCTTCCTGCTGCGTACCGAACCCGGCCCCGACTCGCCACGACGCACGGTGCTTGAAGGCGGCGGCGAACTCCTGTTGACCAGACTCCGCCAAGCCGAGTAGCCCGGCTTGGGCCGTAAGGCCGTAAGCCGTGACATCGGGGTGTTTCGAGGTATCCGGCGGTCCCGGCATTCGCTGCGCTCGTGCCGGGCTACGCGGGTGGAGCGCGCAGATTCGGGATTCGGGATTCGGGCGAGCGAGCTTGCACATGCACGAGTAGCCCGGCTCAGGCCGCGAGGCCGTAAGCCGGGACCGCCGCAGCGTCACCATTTCGGCGAAAATCAGGGGTCGCCGCGCGGAACGCCCTCGTCGGATCTTCGGATCACGCAACACCAGGATATGGGCGCTGACCACCATGGTGCCCTCGCGCTCGGCGATCAGCATCCGCGAGCGCGGGCGTTCGATGCTGCCCAAAGGCAGGTCTGCCTACGCAGGCTCCGCGCCCACCCACACCGCGCCATCGGCGACCTTCGTGGCAAACCGCGCCACCGGCGCGTACGCCGGAGGGCACAGCGGGCGACCGTCGCGCACGTCGAACCGGGCGCCGTGCAGCGCGCAGGTGATGGTGGCTTCCTCGGCGTCGAACTCGCCCACCGACAGCTCGAAATCCTCGTGCGAGCAGCGATCCTCCAGCGCGTAATAATCGCCGTCGTAATTCGCCACCAGCACCGGCGTATCACCGGCCCAGGCCACTGTCGTCTCGCCCGGCAACAGCTCGCCGGTGGCGCAGACGCGAATCCAGTCGTTTGCGTTCATCGGCGCATTGTAAATGGCCGATCGGCCGCGCGAAAAATGACGGCCTGGTCAGCGACCGACCGGGCCGGTCGACAGCACTCAATCGGTGCCCGGGAAGGGAAGGCCGTCGAACTGCGCGTGGGCCGTGTTCGGATCGTAGTCGTAAACGCTGCGATAGGCGCGGGCGTGGGCCGCGCTGCCCTGCACCGGCTCGGAGACGGCGTGCAACGGCAAACCCGATTGGCGCGAGACGGCCAAGGTTACTTGCCTGTCGACACCGCCGGCTGCCACGAAGCCCGAGCCGTGGTGGTGCCGGCTTATCTGCTCGAATCCAGCGAATCCCTGCAGCGCGCGTCTTTCGGTCGTTTATCGGTCGCGACGGTGATTCGCTAAAGCGCCTTCTCCAGCACCTCGAAGCGCAGGTCGTCGCGCTTGGGTACGCCGAAACGTTCGTCGCCATACGGAAACGGCTTGGTGATGCCGGTGCGCCGATAGCCGCGCCGCTGGTACCAGGCGATCAGCTCGTCGCGGACATCGATCACCGTCATCCGCATCAGCGCGCAGCGCCACTCGTCGCGCACGATGCGCTCGGCCTCGGCCAGCACACGCTTGCCCAGCCCGCTGCCCTGCAGCCCCGGCTGGACCGAGAACATGCCGAAATAGCCGGCGCCGTCGTCCACCGCGATATGCGCGCAGGCGACCAGATCGCCAGCGTGCTCGGCGATCAGCACCTGCGAGCGCGGTCGCTCGATATCCGCGCGCAGCAACGCCGGCTCGATCCGCTGACCATCGAGAATGCCGGCCTCCGACGTCCAGCCCGCGCGGCTGGCCTCGCCGCGATACGCCGAGGTCACCAGATCGACCAAGGCGGGCACATCATCGACGGTGGCAGCGCGGTAAACGAGCGAATGCATGATGCGTGACCGGGGCGGAAACTCGACGGCCAGTTTAGTGTGCTTGCCGAAAACCCGCACGTCAGGGCGAAGCGCGTACGTCGGCAACGGCCAATTCCAGCCGAATCGCCCCCCGGCCAGCCGGCTTTCGCCCCGCGTCATTCGGGACGGACGCAGCGCAGTGCGGTGATCGGAAAGATCGACGGGGCTCCAAACAGCCCGTGCATCCGCACGCGTCACGGCGTTCGATTCCGGCACGCGGTTTTGGTGCACGCGCTGGGCATTTTCGAAACGTGACCGGATTCATGGAACCTCATTCGGCTTGTGTTAACAATCGTCAACGTCGCGTGTAACCCGGTGATGGCGCGTTACCAGCGCAGGCATACGGGCCGAGTGCGGCAGTTGCGAATGGGGAGTCTGTTCGCGGTCCGCTTCAGGAAGTGCAATCGGGCAGCGGCGAACCTCGCCATTGCCCGCCGAGTGCCGACAGCCAAGCTGAGGGAATGCGTTGGATACGGAAGTCCAGGCCTGGCCATGTGCGCCGGCGATCAAACCCGCAACGCGCCTACGGCGATTCGCAACGCTGTCCAGTCGAATCGCGCATCGGCTGCTTCCGTTGTCCGTCGTGCTCCTGTTCTGTTCGCTTGTGCTGGCCAGCGGCGCATTGGCGCAAACCCGGCTGATCGAGCGCTACACCTACGATGCCGCCGGCAACATCATCGGCATCGATGTGGATGTCGTCGATGGCCCACCGCAGATTGTCGACATCACACCGGATCGAATTTTCGCCGGCACCGAGCGGGCGTTCGTTATCACGGGCCAGAACCTGGCCGGTGCCTCGGTCACCACGGAGTGGCCCGGTCTGGGCATCGTGTCGGTGCAGGCCGAGGATGAGCGCATCTTGCTCACCCTGTCCGCCGCGCCCGGCATCGATCCGGGCGCGGCGACGCTGACCATCGGCTCATCGATCGGCGCCGATACGGTCGAAGTCCTGGCCCGGCCCGCATTGCCCAGGCTGATCGCCAACCCGGTGCCCTTGGTGGTGCGCGCCAGCGGCGGCCTGGAGCGGCTTGCGCTGTCCCTGGCCGAGCCGGCGTCGGGCGACTGGCAGCTGGATGTGGTGCTCGACGATGCCGCCATCGCCACGCTCAGCACCGAGCGAATCGAGATCAGCCAAGGCTAGGTCAGCATTGCCGACGGCCTGACGGTGACCGGCGCCAATCCCGGCTCGACGCGCCTGCAAGTGCGCACCGAAGGCGAAGTGCTGCTCGACACCAGCGTGATCGCAACGCTGGCTGCGGGGCTGTCCACTGGCGATTGGGAGTTTTTCTCCCGGCCCCTCGGCGTGCGCAAGCTGCGCCCGATTCAGCTCAACGACCGTGGCCCGGTGGTGGGCCTGCTCGGCGTGGTGCGGGCGGTCGAATTGCCGCCAACCATGGCGCCGGCCATGGCCACCAGCCCAGCGCTGGGCGTCGCGCGCAGCGCCGTGCTCACCGGTGTCAGCCCCGGCAGCATCAGCCGCGATGTGGGGCAGGCCGAACTGACCCTGGTGGGTGCTGGCCTGTTTGACGTGGATCAGGTGGCAGTGATTCCGGACACCGGGCTGGTGGTTTCGGCGCCGGTGCCCGCCCTCGACGGACGCAGCGTGACCGTGGCCCTATCGATCGCCGCCGATGCGCCGATCGGATTGCGTCGGGTGGCGGTACGGGCCGGTGGCGCCACCGTGCATGCCGCCAGCATCGATGCCGATCAGTTCTACCTGGCGGGCAATCTGCCGCGCATCGACTCGATCGCGCCGATTCTTCTCAATCCAGGCCAGACCGCCATGATGACGGTGCGCGGCGTCAATTTCAGCCAAACCGCAGCGATCACCATCGACCAGCCGGACGGCAGCCCCGGCGGCATCGTTCTCGATCAGCCGCTGACCATCGGCTCGACGCTGATCGAGGCGATGATCCATGTTGCACCCGATGCGGCTCCCGGGCCGCGGCGGGTGCGGGTAACCACGGCGGCCGGCACCACCTCGGCCGATCCGGGGCCGGAAAACACCCTGGAGATCACCCTCGATCCGCTGGTGACGATTCCCCTGTTCGATACCCGACACCTGACCGTGTTCAATGGCAGGCCCCCATCGCCGGACATCGCCGTGGGTCCGGTGGTGACCCGGCTTGGCGTCGGCAAGGGTGCGCTGGTCGCCGATATCAGTCCCGGCGTGCTGGAAACCGGACGAGTGATGCAACTGGCGATTTCCGGCTATGGCCTGGAGTCGGTATCGGAGCTGACCATCGAGCCGGCCGACGGCCTGCAAATCGGACCGCCGACCGGAGACGCCCGATCGCTGATGGTCGAGGTCGAGGTGGACCCGAATGCCGCGCGCGGGCTTCGCGCCCTGCGCGTGATGACGCCGGACGGCGCCATGGCGCTGGCCCGCCCGGAGCTGGGCACGGTGCACGTGGTTTCGCCCCAGCCGGTAGTGGAGGGCATAAACCCGGTCTATGTCCGGCCGGGTGGGCCGGCCACCACGGTGACCATCACCGGGCGCAACTTCCAACAAGCCCAGGTGGTGCGGATTTTTCCGCAGACCGATCTGCAGTTGGCCGCCTTCTCGGTTTCGGCGGATGGCAGCCAGATCACCCTGCCGGTGACTGCCCTGGCATCGGCCAGCACCGGCCCGCGCGTGGTGCAGGTGGAAACTCCGGCGGGTGCCACGCCGTCGGAGCCCATGGTCGGGAATCAGCTGTATATCGGCGACCCAACGACCCGCTTGGTTACCGTGGTCACCACGCCACTGGTCGGCGTTCAGCGCGATACGCCAGCGGCTGCGCCCGTGGAGCACAGACAGATTCATGGCGCCCCGCTGGGTGTCGACCGGCCCTTTGTCCGGCAAATCACCCGCGTGCTGCCGGCCTATTCGCACCGGATGAGTGTGGTGCGCGGGCCGGTGTTGTTCGGCGTCGTGCCGGCCATCGTGCCGCGCGGGTTCGTCGGCGATTTGCTTCTGCCCGGTGCCGAATTGGGCAGCGAGCTGGTGCTCGCCTTCGAGCGCGGCGAGGGCATCGAAATCACCGGTGCGCCGGTGGTCGAGTTCGACCCCGATGGTCGTCCGTCGGTGCGCGTGTCGATTGCGGTGGACGCACAAGCGCCGGACGTGACCAATCGGATCAGTGTTGTGGACCTATCGGATGCCGCAGTCGGACCGGTCGCGGTGCCATTCGCTGTAGCGCATGCCGGCCAGTTGCAGGTGGCCGGTGCCGAGCCAGTCATCCAGTCGATCAACCCGATTCTGGCGCTGCCCGATCAACGGCTCAATCTGCAAATCCGGGGCTTGAATCTCGGCCAGGCGACCAGTGTGCGGGTGACTCCCGATCAGGGCATCGCGGTCGGCAGCGGGCTGAGCATCAACGCCGACGGCACGGAGTTGACCGTCGCCATGGACATTGGCGACGCCGCCCAAGCCGGGCCGCGTCTGATTCAGGTCATCGGTCCGGCCGGCGCGTCCAGCGACGTAGCCGATGCGTCCAACACGCTGACCATCGTGGAGCCATGACACCGCCATGGCCAGACGATGGACGGCACGCGTCAGCCTTCGGGGGATTCCCCCTTTCCAGCAGTTTTGTACATCGACGTTTTGCGAGGGAGAAATGATGAACACGTTCAATCGCGGTTTACGCCTTGCCAGCGCGGGCATCCTGCTCGCCTTCGCCTCGAACGTCGATGCGTTCGACAGCGGTTCCACCGGCGCCGATGGCGCTTTCAACCCCACCGTGGACCGGGTGGTTCCGTTACCCGACGACGGGGTATTCAACTTCACCAGCGTCAACATCCCGGCCGGTGTCACCGTGCAGTTCGAGCGCAACACGCTCAACACCCCGGTGCGCATTCTGGTATCGGGTAACGCCACCATCGACGGCGTCATCGACGTCAGTGGCCGCCCATCCGCACCCGTGGGGACGGCCGGAGACGGCGTCATCGCCGACGACGGCCTGCCCGGCCTGGGCGGCCCTGGCGGCTTCGACGGCGGGCGCGGCGGCGTGCCGGGAACAAGTGAATTCGCAGGCGCGCAGGGGATTGGGCCGGGGGGTGGGTTTCCGTCGCTGTGGCGGGTCAACTCGGGTGGCGTCCAGTACGGCTGTGGTGGTGGCGGTGGTGGATTCGGGGTGCAAGGTGTCCTGGGACGCTATTGGGGTGGCTCACAGGGTGCTTGCTCGACAGCCCAGAGCGCGGTTGGTGGCTCAGCTTATGGCAATGAGCGATTGCTGCCCCTGATTGGTGGTTCCGGCGGTGGTGGTGGTGCCAGCGGTCAGAGTTTTGCCGGCGCGGGCGGCGGCGGTGGCGGCGGTGCGATCCTCATCGCCGTATCCGGCACCTTGTCTGTGAGCGGTTCCATCCGAGCCAATGGGGGACGCTCTGGAATTAGCGCTGGCACTGGCACGGGTGGCGCGGGTGGCGGAGGCGCTGGCGGCGCGATTCGCCTGGTCGCCAGCAGCCTTGTTGGCAACGGCGCAGTTTCCGCTATTGGAGGTATTGGTGCCACAAGCGATTCAATCGGCGGCCCCGGCGCCCCCGGCCGCATCCGCCTCGAAGCCGAGACCATGAGCCGAACCGCTGGCACCACGCCGCAGTTCAGTTTTGCCGCGCCGGGGCCGGTGTTCCTGGCCGGCATGCCCAGTTTGCGGATCGAAAGCGTGGCTGGCATTGCCGCTCCGGCGGTTCCAACCGGCAGCGCCGACATCGTTCTGCCGGTGGATCATCCCAATCCGGTGCAGGTGGTGGTTGTGGCGACCAATGTGCCGCTAGGCAACACGGCCACCATCACGCTGACCCCCGCCACCGGCAACGCGACCTCGGTGGTGACCACGGCGCTGGATGGCAGCCAGGCGCAGTCCACCGCCAGCGCGCAGATCAGCATTCCCGATGGTCCCAACACGCTGCTGGCCAGCGTGAGCTTCACCGTGACCGAAGCGCAGAGCGTGGCGTTGCAGGGTGTGAGCGACGGCGAGCCGGTGAGCGAGATCCGCCTGCTGGCCAGCGTCGGCCAAGCCTCGCGCACGGTGCTGGTGACCGCCAGCGGTCGTGAAATCGTTCTGCCGGGCGCGCTGTTGCAGTAAGTCGCCGCCGGCCAGGCGCGCCAGGGTGCCCGTGTTGGGGCTTGGCGCGTCGGGTTGGCGAGTTGCGGACGGGCCGGCTCAGCCTGCCGCCGGCCTCGACCGCACCCGTAAGGGCCGCGCGCCGCAGGCACTGCCATTCCCGGTCGGCTGAGCCGACCGGATGCACCACCACCAAACAGGGATTCGTCATGAGGGAGCCAGCCAGCCGTCGGGGCGCAGGGAATCGGATAGCCGGGGTACTGGCCAGTCTGGCATTGGTCGGCGCGTTCAGCGCCGCCGCCTTGGCCGAGCCGGCCTCACCCAGCGCGGTGGGCGCGGCCTTTCCGGCCAGCGTGGTGGCGCTGTCGGGCCCGACGATCCACTCCAGCCAGCCACGCCGGGCGGTGGTCGGTCAGCCCTATCGGTATGCGGTGCAGGCCACCGATCCGGACGGCAGCGACCGCAGCGCGCTGCTGTTCTTCCTCGCCCAGGCCCCGGCCGGCATGGTCATCGATCCGGGCACCGGATTGCTGGACTGGCCCAGCCCGGTGGCTGGCGCCCATCCGGTTGAGATCGTGGTCGAAAACGCCAAGGGCGAACAGACCAGCCAGCCTTATATTCTGACCGTGCTGGATGCTCCGCCCGACGACGAGGCGCTGTCGACGCAGCTGGCATCGACAATCAGCGAGACCAATCGGGCGCCGGCCTTCGTTTCGACGCCGCCGGGCCACGTGCGGGTGGGTCAGCGTTACGAGTATGGACCGGAGGTGGTCGACCCAGACGGCGATGCGCTGGTGTTTTCGCGGGTGCGGGGGCCGCAGCGACTGAGCGTGAATGCGACCACCGGCGCGGTGCTGTGGAGTGGTGCGGCGCCGCCGGGGGATCACGTGGTCGAGTTGGCGGTGCGCGACAGCCACGGCGCCGAAGCCCGCCAGGCCTGGACGTTGCGGGTGCTGCTGCCGAACGAGCCGATCACCCAGGCGCCGCAGATCGTGTCGGAGCCGCCGCTGAGCGCGACGGTGGATCGGGAGTATGTGTATGCGGTGGTGGCCGAGGATGCCGACGGCGACCTGGCCGGATTCGCGTTGCTGGACGCGCCACCGGGGATGCGCATCGACGGCGCCAGCGGCCGGATCGTGTGGACGCCGGCCGTGCCGGGTATGGTCGATGTGGCGCTGGCAGCGGTCGATGCCGGCGGCCTGCGCGGCGAGCAGCGCTACCGGATCGCGGTCGGCACGGTGGCCGGCACCACCCCGCCGGAATGGCAAAGCCCGGCCACCCTGAGCGCGCCGCTGGGCCGGACCACCCGGTTCCAACTGTCGGCCTTCGATGCCGACGGCGAGGCGGTGAACTACTTCGTCGAGCCGCTGCCACTGCCGACCGGCATGCGCATGCACTCGCTGACCGGCGAGCTGGAATTCACCCCGTCGCTCGATCAGGTCGGCACGCACGCCCTGAAACTGGCGGCCTCCGACGGCCGGTTTCGCATCTATCAGGACTTCGTTGTTGAGGTGCCAGCGCCGGATGGCCCGACCCGGCTACGCGGTCGGGTGACCCGCGGCATCGACCTGCCGCTGCCCGGCGTGCGCCTGGTGATCGGCGAGGACGAGCGCTCCAGCGACGCCGACGGCTACTTCCAGTTCGACGATCTGCCGGTATCGGGTCAGATGCGCCTGCTGGTCGACGGCGGCACCGCCGATGCCGACGCCACCTTTGCCACCGTGCCCAAGGAAGTGACCCTGATTGCCGGCGCCGACAACCAGCTCGACGCACCGATCATCCTGCTGCCGCTGGACACCGCCAGCGCCGACCCGGTCAATCCGAGCGCAACCTCGGCCATCACCTCGGCCCCGGTGCAGATGGGCGGCGAGACCTTTGCCCCGGTCACCCTGACCATCCCGCCGAATACCGCGCGCTGGGAGGCCACCGGCGCGCTGTACACCGGCAGCGTTCACATCACCCACATCCCCGACAATCGACTCAGCCCGCAGCCGCTACCGCCGGAATTCGATTTCTCGGTGTACGTGGCCATGCAGCCGTTTGGCGTGGTGTACGACGAGCCGATCCCGATCAGCTTTCCCAACACCAACAAACTGCTGCCCGGCACCCGGATGGAAGTGCTCGGTCTGGACCACGACACCGGCGAGTTCGTGAAATTCGGCGATGCCGAGGTGAGCGCCGACGGGAAGACCGTGGACTCGATCGGCGGCGTGGTGGTGGCGAATTCGTGGCATGGGGTGGTGCAACCACAAGCGGATGTTGACGCCGACGACCCGGATAATCCCGACGAAGAGGACTGCGATTGCGGCTCCACCGTGGGCCTGACCGAGGGCAACCTCAACATCACCCACAGCATTCCGGCCTACCAGTCGCTGGGTCAGGCGCGCGGCGTGACGCTGAGCTACAACCACATCACCGCACACCCGCAGCCGATCGTGCCGTTCTTCCAGCGTGACGCCGCATTTTCGACCGCAGGCCCGAGCATCAACGTGACACGGATGCGTATCGGCGGCGTGACCTTCACGCCGGAGTTCACCTGGGAGGGCACGGCGGAGGAATCGCGGGGCGCGATTCAGTTCGATGCCAGCGGCTGTCCGGCCGAGGTCTACGACTACCAGTTGGAGGTGACCAGCAAGATTCCCGGCACGGTCGGCAACGCCACCGCCACCCTGGGCGGCAAGCTGGAGCTGGTCAATCTGACCCAAAGCCCGTTCGGGGCCGGCTGGCACATCGACGGCCTGGAATGGATCATTTCCGGCCCGGCCGGCGACCGGATGATCATCGACGGCCGATCACAGGCAACGCTGTTCCGCCCCGACGGCCTGGGTGGCTACGTCACCCCGGACGGCGATTTCAGCCGGCTGACCGCGACCGAAGACGGCTACGAGCGCCGGTTCCGGGACGGCACGGTCAAGACCTATGACGCCAATGGCCACCAGATCACGGAGACCGACCGCAACGACAACACCACCACGCACACCTACGATGCCGACGGCCGGCTGCTCGACATCACCGACCCGGTCGGCCTCAAGACCGCATTCGCGTACTTCTCCGGCCGACTGACCCGGATCACCGACCCGGCGGGCCGAACCACCCGCTTCGAGCACGATGCCTTTGGCAACCTGACCCGGATCATCGAGCCGGATGATGGCGTCAGAGCCTTTGCCTACGACGCCCCCAAGGGCCGCATCATCGCCCAGACCGATCAGCGCGGCTTCACGACCAATTACCAGTACAACGCCTTTGGCCGCCTGGAAACCGCCCACCGCCCTGACGGATCGCGCGTCACCGCACGGCCGACAGCCCAGGTGGGCATGGTCGATCCGAATACCGGCAACGGCACCGAAGCCAACCCCGCCCAGGCGGTTCGCGCCGAGAACGTGGAGGCGCTGCTGTTCGACGGCAACGGAAACCTGACGCGGTACAAGACAGACCAGCGAGGCCGCACCATCGAGCGTCTGGATGCCATCGGTCGGATAACCCGGACTGAGCGTGACAAGGACAGCAACGCTACTCGCACGATTCGAGCCGACGGCAGCGTGGTGACGCGGATCTTTGACCTGCGTGGCAACGTACTCAGCCAGACCGAACAGGCCAACGGCGCGACCACCACCTGGACCTACGACGACTTCGACCAAGTCACCTCGACCACCGACCCGCGAGGTCACACCACGACCTTTGAGCGCGACGCACGCGGCAACCTCACCCGGATCGTCAACCCGCTTGGCCACGAAATCCGAATGGAGTACGACCCGCGTGGGCTGATGACGCGGCGGGTCGACCCGAACGGCTTGGTCACCGAGATCGAGTACACAGATCAAGGCCTGGCGGCACGGACGGTCGAGACCCCGGCCGACGACCCGAGCCGAGCGCGGACGACGACCTTTGAGTACACCGCCTTTGGCGAAGTCAGTCGGACCACCTCGCCGACCGGCGCGGTGCGAACCTTTACCTACGACCCCGACGGCCGGGTGAGCACAATCGAAGACAGCCTCGGCCAACGTACCGAGATGACTTACGACCCGGCCGGCAACCTGACCCGGACCGAGGTGTTCGACGCCGACGGCAGCACGATCGCCGTGCAGGAACAGCGCTTCGACGAAGAGAACCGCCTGATCGAGACCCGCGCTCCGCATACGGACAACGAAGAGTCGGTCACCCAGTTCGCCTACGACGGCGAGGGCAACCAGATCGGTCAGGTGGACCCGAATGGCCGCATTACCGTCCAGGATTACGACCCCGCTAATCGCCTGATCCGCACCCTGGACCCGGCCGGCGACCCGACCGAACTCGCCTATGACGCCCGCGACCAGACCACGCGCGTGACCGCCCCGAATGGCGCCGCGACAGGCTTTGAGTACGACGCCCTGTCGCGCCAGACCGCCGAGCACAGCCCTGATCGCGGCAGCCTGCGCCAGGAGTACGACCAAGCCGACAACCTGATCGCCTCCACCGATGCGCGCGGCATTCGACGCGAAATGCGCTACGACGCCTTCAACCGGCTGACTACCGTCACCTTCCAGGACCCGCGCGAAGACATCGCCTACGTCTACGACGCCTGCCCCCACGGCATCGGACGAGTGTGCCAGATCGACGACGAGAGCGGTACGCTGCGGTATGAATACGACGTCTTTGGCAACCTCACGCGCACCCGAAGAACCGAACTGGGCGTCGAGTATGTCACCGGTTACGAGTACGACAGCGAGGATCGCCTGACCGCCCTCGTTTACCCGTCGGGCCGCAGGGTCGAGTACCAACGCGATCTCCTCGGCCGCGTCGTCGCCGTGCACGCCGAGATGGCCGGCCGCATGCAGCCGATGCTCACGGACATCCAATATCGTGCAGATGGACAACTCGTCTCGGGCCGGTTCGGCAACGACCTGACCCAGACGCGTCGCTACGACCTGCAGGGCCGGCTGGTGGAGCAGGAACTGTTCGACGACGGCGGTTCCATCGTCGACGTACGCCGCTATGCCTACGACGCCGCCGGCAACCTCATCGCTCGCACCGGTACGCCAGGCGATCAGCGCTACGCCTACGATGCGCTTGATCGCCTGATCGGCCAGGAGATCGCCAGTGACGGTAAAACCTGGCAGTACGACTACGATCCCAACCATAATCGACAACGCCGCAGCGATGGCGGCGTACAGAACGAGGTGTACGGTTACAAGCCCAACACCAACCGCTTGGTCGAAATCGACAAACTGATCGACCAAGCCGAGCCCAGTCGGACCAGCAGCAAGCGCTTCGGGTACAACCAAGCCGGCCGATTCGCCGAATACCGCGAAGACGGCGAAATCCGTGCAAGCTACGCCTACAACGCCCTGGGCCAGCGAACACGCAAGGACTTGGAGACAGAAGCTATCGTATTTCATTACGACAATACTATTCGTCTGCTTGGGGAGACTGACGTGCGCGGTCTTCCGATCCGAGACTATGTTTGGTTAGGCAATATACCGGTAGCTCAGATTGAATCGGCGGAGCTGGTGACCTACTTACAAACTGATCACTTGCTTACACCACGAACAGGGATAAGCGATTGCCAGACCGTGGTTTGGCGATGGGAGGGAGAGGCGTTCGGTGATGTCCAGCCAGAGGAAGCCGTTAAAGTTAGATTGAGGTTTTCTGGCCAGTATGTAGATGAAGAGACAGGGAGGTATTACAATTACTTCCGAAGCTATGCTTACACTCAACCTTCAAGTGCAACACCCCAGCCTGTAAGGTGTTGCGATGTCCAGAAGCTATCAGCACATAAGCAGTGAAGAACGCGCGGGGATCATGCTCGAACGCCGTCGTGGCACCAGCATC
>Ga0209347_1000274_pt1 | contig 141011 bp, 114 predicted proteins | sample AutmiccommuBRH23_FD_187382 | JGI IMG/M metagenome (GOLD analysis project Ga0209347, IMG submission 187382) | Deep subsurface microbial communities from Mt. Terri, Switzerland - Autotrophic microbial communities BRH/23 (SPAdes) (version 2) | ecosystem: Environmental > Aquatic > Deep subsurface... | reverse complement strand
CGGCATGCTCGGCGCCGCCGCCGCGATTGCTGGTTCGGTTTGGCGCGCCCGGCAGCAACGCAATGTCACCACTTACGGGTCTGCGCGCTGGGCGAAGCGCCGGGATATCGCCGCCGCTGCGCTTTTCAATCTGAACGGCGTTTTCCTCGGCAAATGGCGCGGGTCATATCTGCGCCATGACGGCCCTGAACATGTGATGGCCTTCGCCCCGACCCGGGTCCGGGAAGGGCGTCGGACTTGTCGTGCCGACGCTCCTCTCCTGGACCGGGAGTGCGGTGATTCACGATATCAAGGGCGAAAACTGGATGCTGACATCCGGCTGGCGCTCGCGCTTAGCCCCTGACTTTAAAATCTTCGTTGGAAAACAGGAATTGGGCGCAGCCTGGAAGGCCGCGACGAAAGGGAAGGACAGCCAGAAATTTCTGCGCGTGGAGCTTGACGATCCGAGTTTTGCCGCGCCGCTGCGGGCGGCGCTGTTTGGAATTGGCGGTGATGCGAGTGCGCTCGTTTGGGCCAGAAAAGCCTGACCGCCGCCAACTCGTTTATCGAAAATGGAGTTCGGCATGAGAAATGTGGATCGGAAACAAGAGCCTCGCCATTCTAGGGATCGCTTGAGCAATGAACAGGCGGCCGAATATCTAGGATTAAAAGCCGCAACACTTAATAAATGGCGGGTATACGGGGAGGGGCCGCCTTTCATCAAGGTGGGTCGGCTCATTCAATATCGAAAGACCGATCTTGATGATTATTTATCCAGCCGCCTTGTGAAGTCGACGAGCGAAGCTACAGCGCGCTTTGCGTAGGGCTGTCCCGCAGGTTATCGTAAATGTTCTCGATCTGGTCGGCTACGGGCCGACGCGCCTCAACAAGGAGATGCGCGTAGCGTTCAGTTGTGGATGCCTTCTTGTGGCCCAAGTTCGCCCCAATATGTTTCAACGATTGGCCGGAGTTAATCGCGAAAGAAGCGTATGCGTGCCGGAAATCATGGATACGGAAGTCCTCAAGCTTGGCTCGTGATTGAATTTGCTCCCACGTATGACGAATATTGGTGATGTGCCCAGTTTTACTTTGAGCGGATGGAAACACAAATTCTGCATCGTCGCCGGCCTTGCGAAGACGGCGGGATAGGAGTTCGACGCACCGGTTCGGCAAAGGCAGCACCTTGGGCTTATTCGCTCCACCTGTTTTATGTCGGAGCGGCGGCAATATCAAAATGCGACGATCGAAATCCACTTCTTTCCATCTGAGCCCCTGAATCTCGCTGCGTCTTGCCGCGGTGTAAGATATGAGTTCGATGCAATCGACTTGGCCCTCTGTAATAACTTTATCTGACTGAAGGTCCCGGATAGCTTTGAACAGGCTTCTTGCCTCTTCTCTACTCAGATACCGCTCACGCACGCCATCTTGCAGTTTTCGCATTCTGTCGCACGGATTGCTCTGAAGCAGTTCGCGTTCAACCGCCCAGCCCAGTGCTGCTGAAAGCGATCGAATGGCGTGTGCAGCAGCACCCTTGCCGCCTGTTACAGCTTTGCCTCTACCTTTGGGTTTCTTCCTGGCCGATTTGCCAGCCGCGACATCGTTTTGAAACTTGGCGAGGTCTTTCGGCTTCAGCGTTTCGATTTCCTGCCGGCCAATTAATACGCGAGCGTGATTGTTGAGGTAGCTCCTATCGTTCGCCCAGCTCGACGCCCGTTTATCTGGACGATCTCTTGGCCCTTCCTCAAGGTACATATCGATGAGCTTGGCGACTGTAATCGCCTTTGATTTTGAGGCGGCTTTTGTAGCTCCTGGATCAATCCCTTTCGCGATCTCTCCGAATAAAGACTTTGCTTCCTTGCGCGCTTGCTCGGCAGTCCATGGATCGCCATGCTTGCCGATTGAGTACCAGCGAAATCTGCCTCGCATGCGATAAGTGATCGAGTAAACTTTTCGGCCGGAAGGATAAGCACGTATGCAAAATCCGTTCAGCTCAGTGTCCCAAAGCCTTTCTTCTTTTCCCGACGGCGCCTTCAGGGCATCGACTGAGCGTTTGGTGATCTTGGCTTTGAGTTTCATCCGGCGGAGCCTTCGATCCGAAAGAGGGAAGGCGTTTTGGAGCCTTCAATGGTCATGCTAGCGGAAAAATTCCCGCTAGCAAATCGCTAGCAGATGGAGCGAAAACTAGGGAAATTTTGGGGAAATTTTATCCCACTCTATCACGGCAAAAATACACTTAATCCATTGAAATAACGGCGATAATTCGGTAGTTTTGTGGGGAGATCGGATTTCCCGAAACTATTGTATAATAAGCCTTCCAAGCTGAAGATTCGGGTTCGATTCCCGCTACCCGCTCCAGTCTTTCTTCAAATGCCGCCGACAGGGTTTTTGATCGCCAGCGCAGGCGTTTGCAGCGCGCGGGCGTATTCGTCTTTCAGGCGGGCGATGATCTGCGCAGCGGGCTGAACCTCGCGCACTTCGCCGACGCCATGACCGGCGGACCAGACATCGCGCCATGCCTTGATCTGCGATTGCGATTTTGAAAGATCCATGCCGTCGCGTGCGCTCAAGTTTTTCGGATCGAGCCCCATTTTTTTGAGGCTGGCGCCGAGATAATTTGCGTAGGCGCCGGTGAGCGCGTTGCTGAGGACGAGATCTTCAAAACTCGCCTCAACCAGCATGCGCTGATACTCGTCATCGGCGAGGCTTTCTTTCGCGGCGATGAAACTCGTGCCGATATAGGCGAGGTCGGCGCCCAGCACTTCCGCTGCGCGGATCGCCTGTCCCGTTCCGATGGCGCCTGCGAGCACGACAAGGCCGTCAAAAAATTCACGCACCGCCGACACGAAGGCAAAGCCCGCCATCGCTCCGGTGTGACCGCCGGCGCCCGACGCCACCAGCGCAAGACCATCGACGCCTTTCTCTGCGGCTTTGCGCGCATAGGCGAGCGAATTGACGTCGGCGATGACAATGCCGCCATAGCGATGCACCGTGTCAATCACCGGCTCTGGCCCGCCCAGCGCCGTGATGACAATCTTTGGTTTGTGATTGGCGATCAGCGCGATCTCATCCTGCAGACGGTCATAGGTGCGGTGGGTGGTGAGGTTCACCGCAAAGGGCGCCGCATTCGCATCCGAGGAAACCGTGCGGGACAGTTCATCAAGCCAGCCGTCGAGGGTTTCAATGGTGCGAGCATTGGGAAACGGGAAGGCGCCGATGACGCCTTCCTTGCACGCCGCCGCCACCAGTTGCGGACCCGACACCAGAAACATCGGCGCGCAGATCGCAGGCAGCGAAAGATTCGCTGTGATGCCGGTAAGCGAGTCTTGCGTGCGCTTACCCATGAGCGGCGGCGATCTCATCATGCGACGCCCAAGTCGCGTGCGTGCCGCTTGAAATTCTGTGCGGCAGGATGACCCGGCAGACCGGACCGGCGGCGACATCTTTGGCGTCGATGACGACGCATTCCGACCGGTTCTCTTTCATGTCGATAATGAAAGAGACGATGTAACCGTCATCTTCATCAACGGCCCCGAGCTTTGGCGCGAACGGCGCCTCGCTTCCATAGCGGTCCTCACCGAAGCTCAACGAAGTTGAATCGCCGGTTTTCAGATCGTGCTTGACGAGGCCGGTGAATAAAAACCAGCCCGGCTTTGAGGTCGTGCTGTAGGCGTAGCGCGCCGGCCCGCCTGCATATTGCTGATTGAACGTGCCGAATTCCAGAATGCGGTCGTCAAGCCGCTCTTCAATGGTTTCGCCAGTGCGCAGATTCAAACGCCAACGGTGCAGCTTAGGTTTGAATGAGAATTCATCGATATTCGCCAGCAGCTTGCCGAAGCGCTTGTCGACGCCGGGAATATCAAGCGGCGCGGGGTCCGGGTCTTCCTGGAAATATCCGTCGAGAATGATTTCGTCGCCTTCTTCCCAGGCGTTCATCCAGTGCAGCACATAGGTCGGCGCCGCCTCGAACCACCGTATTTCGTTCACCGAGCCATAGCGCGGCACGATGGCGAAGCGCGTCGGCACATTTGGATGAAAACGCGTGGAATGGACGCCGTTTTTCAGGAGGTCAGCATCCCAGAACAGCGGCAGGTCGATCAGGATCGAATAGTTTTTCGTGAACGCCATGTCGTGCGGAAGGCGCGCGCCGGGGAGTTCGATGGGAATGTAGTGCTTCAACTGCTTGTCAGGGCCGACGACGCCGTAATGCATATAGGGCGCCTCCTTGCCGTAATTGAAGAACAGCATCTCGCCGGTATTCAGATCGACTTTCGGGTGCGCCGAGACGCCTTGCGGCGGAACCCACTGCGCGGTTCCCAGATCATCGAGCGTATAAGGATCGAGCAGGTATCCTTCCCCGCACATATAGAATGTTGAAACGATTTCGCCCGCATGGACGACGACATCGGTCGATGACGCATCCTTCATGCGGCCGCGCGCGCCCCAGCCATCGAGTTCGGCCTTTGCCGGGTTTGCAGCGATGCCCGCCCAGAGCGAACGGCCGGCTTCCTGTTCGGCAAGGAAGCCTTTGGTGCGCACGAAACGGTTTCGATAACTCGCTTTTCCGTCCTTGAATGAAATGGCGTGAATCATCCCGTCGCCATCGAACGGATGATAAACGCCGATTGCATCGTGCAACGGGTTTTCGGTGTTGCGAATATAAACGCCGCTCAAGTCTTTCGGGATTTCGCCGATGACTTCCATCTCGTCGGCGGTGACTTCGCGTGTTGTCGGCGTCCACGCGCCGTTGAGATACGGGTGCTCATTCGGCGTAATTTTCGATTTGAACTCGTTGACGATCGTGACAGACATGGCTTCCTCAGATGTTCGATTATTTCTGTGTTGCGGCCAGGGCCTGCGCCATGGACGCAGCGAGGCCCGACGGATCGCGGGCGAGGGCGGCGCGTACGCTGATCGCGTGCGGGTCAGTGTCATGTTCGTCGATCTTGTTCACAACGGCGTAGAGCCCGGCCTTGGCTATATCGCGCGGTTCGGATTGTTTCACATGCTTTACATGCGCCGCCATGCGCGTCTTCACCGACCCGACGATCAGCGCCGCAACATGAATGCCGCGCGGCGCAAGTTCTGCGCGCATGCAGTTGCAGGCGGCGCGAGCGGCGAATTTTGACGGGCTGTAACCGCCCATCGACGGTACGGAAACGATGCCGCCAGCCGACAAGACATTAGCGATGGCGCCGCCGCCATTGGATTCGATGATCGGCGCGAAAGCGCGACACATGGACAGCATGCCGAAATAATTCACATTCATCTCCTCGCGCGCGGACCCCATGTCCGGCGCCCCGAGCAGGGTTTGCATGTTGAAGACGCCGGCATTGTTCACCACCAGAGTGACGTCGCGGCATTGCTCTGCGGCTGCTGCGACCTGATCTTCATTGGCGACATTGAGTTCGATGATGCGCAGCCGATCCGGCGCGGTTGCGGCCAGCGCTTCTGCGTCCGCCGGATTGCGCGAGCCGATGTAAACGCGAGCGGCGCCTTCCTCGAGGAGCTCATCGACGAATCCCTGACCGATTCCGCGATTGCCGCCTGTGACGATCGCCGTGCATCCTTCGATTTGCATTCGCTTCTCCCTGTTCGCGCAGGCCATTGCGTGCTTTTCTTGAGGCTGGCCAAGCTCCGATTCTGGCGCCGCTTCTGCGATGGCGGCTTGTCATCAGTATCATTGTAGGTATTGTTATGCAATTATATATCGCAGCGACAAAAAATCGGGTTCCTGGCCACTAGAGGACAGGAAACATAAGACCGCCTTCACAAGCGCGATGGTTAACCATAGGGAGACAGATCTTGGCCGAGCCTAAGGGACAGAAGCCGCCATTCCGGGACGTAACCTTCCCGCCGGTCGATCTCGCGATTGATAAACGCCCTGACGGCGTCATCGTAATGACGCCGAAGGCGCCGCTGGAATTCGATACGCTGACCGTGATCGAAGGGTTCCAGCGCGGCGCCCGGATTTCTCCAGATAAGACCGCCATGGCTGAACGCGGCAAGGATGGGGCCTGGATCAAGAAATCTTTTCGCGACTTGCAGCGCGATGTGAACGCTGCGGCGCAATGGTTACTGAACTCAGGCGGCTGCGCAGGCGCGCCCGTGATGCTTGTCTCGGGGAACTCCATCGCGCATGCGACAATACGGTACGCTGCGCTCGCGATCGGCGCGCCGATCGCGCCCGTCAGCGAGAACTACGCCTTGCTTGGCGCGAAGGCCGGATTTGAGAGACTGAAATACGCTATTGGTCTCATTAAACCGAAATTTATTTTCGCTGAGACGAGCGCCTTCGCCGACGCTGTTCGCGCATGCGCGGGCGACGCGAAAGTCATCACCAGAGAGCCGGACAGCATGCCCGGCGCATTTTCCTATTCATCTGTTCTGGAAACGAAGCCCAGCGATGACGTTGCAGCGGCATCGGCGCGCATAAATCCCGACACGCCTGCGGCCTATATGCTCACTTCTGGTTCGACCGGACAGCCGAAAGCAGTCATTCACACCAACCGAATGATGCGCGCCTGCGTCGCGCAAAGCTGGTGGGCGATGAAAGATACAGGCGCATGGGACGATATGATCCTGGAATGGCTCCCATGGAGCCATGTGTCAGGACTCTATGTGTCTATCGCCGCAGCGCTGGTTGGCGGTTCTTATTACATCGATGGCGGACGGCCATTGCCCGGGCGCTTTGATCAAACGCTGCAGAACATTCGCGACCTTTCGCTCAATTATTACACAAGCGTGCCGGCGGGATATTCGATGCTTGCGGATGCGCTGGAGCAGGATCCGGCGCTGCGCGATCATTTTTTCAAGAACATGCGGCTGATTCTGTTTGGCGGCGCCGCCTTGCCGCAACCGCTTTACGACCGGCTGCAAGCGCTCGCAGTCGACGCCATCGGCGCGCGCGTGCTGATCACATCCGGCTATGGCGCGACGGAAACGACCTCGGGCTGCATGTCAATTTATTTTCCCACGGAAACGGTGGGGATTGGTCTTCCGCTTCCCGGGCTGGAACTGAAGCTGTTGCCGCATCAGGACCGCTACGAGGTCCGGATGAAAGGATGTCACATCACGCCCGGCTATCTCGGGCGCAATGATTTCAACGAAAAAATGCTTGATGAGGAAGGCTTTTATCGGACCGGCGACACAGCCCAGTTCATCCAACCGGGCTCGCCTGAATGCGGTCTTCGCTTCGCTGGCAGACTATCTGACGAATTCAAACTCAACACCGGAACCTGGGTTGCGGGCGGCGCGTTGCGTGTTGAGCTGTTGAAAGCGCTCGGCCCTGAGGTGGTGGAAATGCTTATTTGCGGTGAAAATCGCGACCGTATTGGCGTTCTGGCGTGGATGTCGCCGCGCGCTGGCGAAAACGCACTGAATATCGTTCGCGCCAAAATTGAAGCGTTCAATGCGGACCACAAAACCTCGAGCACGAAAGTGCGCCGTTTTGGCGTGCTGACTGCGCCGCCGGATCCTGAACGCGGGGAATTATCCGAAAAAGGCAGCGTCAATCAGGCGCTGGCGATCAGTCGCCGTCCGGCTGAAGTCGAAGCACTCTATGCTGACAATCCGGCAGAAGGGATTTTGACGTTTGACTGATTATCCGGCTGTTTGTCTCGGCGGGCGCGGAAAGAAACCGCTCACACGCTTCTTGTAATCTTCATATTCGGGATAGCGCTTTGACATCGACCGTTCGAGAAGCGCTTTGCCGGACAATGCGTAGAGAAAATAGATCATCAGCGCCGGGCTGAGGATGGTGAGAAAGCCATATTGGCTTTCAAGGGCGATGAGCGTCAGCCCGGTCCATACGGCCGCGTCGCCGAAATAATTTGGATGCCGCGTCCACGCCCAAAGTCCCCGGTCCATGAGCTTGCCCTTGTTTTCAGGATCTTGCTTGAACTGGCGCAACTGATGATCGCCCACGGCCTCAAACAGCAAACCGACCGCAAAGATCGCGATACCCAGATAGGCGACGATACCGAGCGCGCCAGAGCCTGTTCCGAAAATCGAAGAAGCGCCGAACTGGCCGACCTGCGTGGGAAGCGACACAAAAAATGAAATCAGACATTGCAGGATAAACACGCTGACAAGGCTGGAAATGGCGAATTTTGAATCGCTGCCCGCCTTCTTGCGCATGGAGAGGTAACGGTAATCCTCGCCATGCCCGATATTGCGAATCGCCAGGTAAGTTGCGAGCCGGACGCCCCACAAGGCGACCAGCACCGCCAGCACCGTCGCTCGCGGTTCGGCGCCGTCGCTTCTCAGCCATGTCAGAAAAGCTGGCAGGGCACAGGCGACCCCCCACATGATATCGACAATGCTTGCGTTCTTAAGCATCAGACTCACGCCCCAGAGCGCGACGAACAACGCCAGCATGATTGCAAGATTAAGCGCCAATAATTCCATCATCGTCATTTCTCCGGCCCGGTTCTCGTCAGAAAGGCTTTATCACATTGCTACTTGCGTAAACATACTCAATTTGTGATCATGTGGCAGTTTCCCGGTGGTTCCTTCTCCGGTCAACCTGAAATTACAGATTGGCGCCAACAGACTAACGGCGCGTCAGGGTTCAAAATTGCTTTCTCCGGGGGGAATGAGTAGTGATACGCAAGTTATTAACCGAAACTCCAAGGGTATGCGGGTAGTGAAGGTGCGAAACGGTTCGGATAGGTTGACGCATGTCTGACGCTTTCATTTTCGACGCCGTTCGCACGCCCCGAGGCAAGGGGCGCGCGGATGAAAACGGAAAGCCGCCCGGCGCGTTGAGCCGGATTTCGCCCCATTCGCTAGTCACTCAATTGGTGGAAGCGATCGGAGAACGAGCGGGTGCTGATGCGCTGGCGAATACGGCCCGGTTGATTCTGGGTTGCGTTGGACAGGTTGGCGCGCAGGGCGGACACATTGCCTTGGTGTCGCGACTGAATGCAGTGAAAGCCGGCTCCGGGCTAACGAATGACGTTGCAGTTAAAACAATCAACAATTACTGCGTATCCGGCCTCACGGCGGTGAATGAAAGCGCGCTGTGGGCGCGCGCCGGTGAAAAGAAGCTCACTCTTGCCGGCGGCGTTGAAATGCTCTCGCAGGTTTCGTTTCTCGCAGACGGCGCCGACTACTACTCAAATCCGGCCCTGAAAGCGAATTTGGAATGGCTCGCGCCGATTATGGGCGCTGAACTGATGGCGACTATTGAAGGGTTCGACAAACGCTCGCTCGACGAGATAACGCTTATGTCGCATCAGCGCGCACACCGCGCCTGGGATGAGGGGCGTTACGATAAAAGCGTTATTCCAGTGCGCGACAACAATGGGAACGTTGTGCTTTCCCGTGACGAATGGATCAGGCCTGATTTGACGATGGCGGCGCTGGAGCAAATGCCGCCAGCTTTTGCTGACGACCAAGATCAGGACGCCATCATGCTCAGGCATTTTCCTGAACTTCAGGTCATTTCACACGTTCATTCTGTTGCGAACACGCCCGGCCTGGCGGATGGAGCTGCGCTCGTTCTGACAGGGTCGCGCGAAGCCGGCGCTGCCGCCGGTTTGCGGCCGCGGGCGCGCATTGTCGCCATTGCGGAAGTGGCGGGCGACCCAATCCTACAGTTTGGCGCGGGATTTGATGCGCTCGATCTGGTGCTGAAAAAAGCGGGCGTGAAACTGCAACAACTTGACCTTATAGAATTCATGGAGGCATTCGCTGCGCCGCCTTTGAAATTTCTGCGCAAGTACGAACCGGATATCAATCGGGTCAACGTCAATGGCGGGCATCTAGCCATGGGGCACCCTATGGGCGCCACAGGCGCGATCCTCACGACAACGCTATTGTTTGAGCTGGAGCGAAGGGATGGTTCGCTCGGTCTGGTCGTGGCGCTCGCAGCTGGCGGCATTGGTTCTGCGATGATTATGGAGCGCGTGTAGCGCTCGATTTGTTGACTACCGGAAAAATTACTGGAAACGACGTGGCTGACAAACGAGTGACAATCATTACCGGCGCCGGAAAGGGACTGGGTGCCGCTTTTGCGAAGCAGATTGCGTCTGATGGCGGCGCTGTGATCGTCAACAACCGAATTCGCGAAGGCCAGCCGGATTCAGCGGGCGACGTCGTTGCTGAAATCGTTTCGTCAGGCGGAGCAGCGGTCGCTAACCGGCTTGACGTTACCGAGCCCGGCGCCAGTGAGGCGCTTGTGCGTCAGGCGCTCGATCATTTTGGCCGCCTCGATGCGGTGATCTTTAATGCCGGCGTAAATGGCGCGGCGGCGCGTTTTGGCGATATGCCGCAGAACGAATTCGACAACGTGATATGCATAAACTTTTCTGCGCCGGTTGCGTTGGCGCGCGCAGCTTGGAATGCGTTGCAGGATTCAAAAGACGGCCGCATGCTTTTTGTTTCATCCAGCGCCGGCTTGTATGGCCTGAAAGGGCGTGCGCCCTATGCGGCGTCAAAGGGCGCGCTAAACGCTTTTGCGGCGACGCTCGCCCATGAAGGGCGCCGGTTCGGAATCGGCGTTAACATTTTATCGCCCTACGCGAGGACGCAGATGACGGCAGGCGTTGGCCCGGAAAAACTGGCTGAGATGCTGGCGCCGGAGAAGGTGGCGCCGCTGGCGAGCTGGCTGGTGTCGACTGAATGCAGATCAGATGGCGAAAACTGGATTGCCGGCGGCGGTTATGTCCGCAAGGCCCGCGTGCTGGAGACGGAAGGCGCTGAGCTTGAGTCGGAAGTCGCCGCGTGGGAACGACGCCACGCTCAAATGCTGGACGCCATTTCGGATGTCACCGGGTTTAAAGGGGCGGAAGCGGCGTTTGAGAGCCTGATGGGGCGGTTGAAGCCGTAAGCCGGTTTTCGGGAACGCGAAAGGCGCGGGGAGCGGGGTTGTTGAAACTCGCCATGAACAGCGCGATACGATAGATTGAAGATTGTCGTCTTGGCTGGCTACGGACGAGGGGAATGAGAGATTTGGCGCAGGTGACGAAATCATCGGAACAAAGACTAATCCGCACCTGTTCCATATGGCGTGCGCTTGAGGTTGTCGGCGATACATCGACATTGCTCGTTCTTGAAGCAATCTGGTGGGGCGCGCGACGGTTTGACCAGATCCAGGTGCGTTCAGGCCTGCAGAAGGCGCTCGTATCCGACCGGCTGAAAAAAATGATGGAGGCCGATATCCTGTTCAAGCGGCCTTATATGGAAAAGCCGCCGAGATTTGAATATTTGCTTACCAAAAAAGGGCAGGATCTTTACTGGACCTCGCTGATGCTCTTGCGATGGGAGCGAAAATGGTCAAGCCAGCGGTCGCGATTGAAAACAGAGCTGACTCACAAATCTTGTGGCGAAGTCATCAATCCCGAACCGCTCTGTGAGCATTGCCGGCAGATCGTTCACCCAACGGATGTGAGCTGGGAAGAGGGGCCCGGCGTTGGCCTGATGGCGCCGCTTTACAGCCGGCGCCGCCAGCGCAGAAGCAGTGGAGAAGGCGAACGGGAGCAGGCTTCGATCTTTACCGAGGCTGCAGAACTGATGGGCGATCGCTGGTCAAGTCTGATCTTGCGGTCGGTGTTCACCCATCTCCGCAAGTTTGACGAGATCATGAAGGATACGGCAATCGCATCCAACATACTCTCAGAACGTTTAGCGTGGCTCACGGATATCGGCGTTCTGACCACTGTTTTGTATCAAACAAATCCTGACCGCTTTGAATATTGGCTGACGAAGAAGGGGCTCGATTACTATCCGATCCTTGTCATGCTTCAGCAATGGGGCGACAAATATTACGCATCGCCAGAGGGGCCGCCGGTTATTTTGTTTCACAAAACCTGCGGTCACGCACTTCACCCCTATGTGGGCTGTTCAAGCTGTGCAGAAGCGCTGATCCCGGCTGAAGTGGATTTCAAAATCCTGACGCGAAGACCAGCGCGATCAAATTCGCAATAGGAGTCTGACGGCATTTTCTGATAGACTTGTATAGTAATACTGACTAGGTTGTCGTCTCCGCAATGCATTTCCTTCGGACATGCGGCCTGAACGGGAGCAACGTCTTGCCGGAACGCAAGCCTTATCGTGTTGTCCAGTGGGCGACCGGCGCCATGGGCAAGAGCTGCTTACGCGCCATAATTGATCGTCCCGACATGGAGCTTGTCGGTCTGTATGTTTATGGCGATCAAAAAACCGGCAAAGATGCGGGAGAGATTGCGCGCCGCAATGCAACCGGTGTGACGGCAACGAGTGACATCGAAGAAATTCTGTCACTTGATGCCGATGTGGTCATTCATGCCGCGCGCCTTGAAAGCGATCACACGGCTCATGACGCGGACATCGCGCGGCTGTTGCGGTCCGGAAAAAATGTCATCAGCATCAACGGCAATAGTTTTCCGCCGCACTGGCAGGATGCGCGGCGCGAGATGCTTGACGCTGCCTGTCATGCTGGCGGCGCCAGCTTTATGGGGGCCGGATTAAATCCAGGATTTGCTGCGGAAAAACTGCTGGCGACGGCTTCCGGAGTCTGCATCTCGATTGATTCCGTGTCGTTGAGCGAAACGGTCCTGACGGATCAGATCGCAAGCGCCGAATACGCCTTTGACCTGCTTGGCTTTGGCAAGGAAGTCGGCTCGGTTGATGTGAATGGCGACAACTGGGCGCCGGCGATGACTCTTAACGCGATGTTTGAGGACGTTGTCGCGGCAATGGCTCACAATCTGGGATGGCGGCTTGACCACATACGGCGTGAGCACCGCATGCTGGCCTCGTCAAGGGAAGTCGCAGTAAGGGCAGGGGTTATTCCACGCGGCGGCTCCTGTCACATCGACTGGCGCTGGCGCGGTGTCGTCGCAGGGGAGGATAAGATTTTTCTGTCAATTGCATGGGCGATGAGTGAGGAGCATCTCAGTCCCGGAGAACGGCCGCTCTGGGCGCTGAAAATTCGCGGCGTCCCTGATGTGTCAATCGATTTCAATGTTGAGCGCCCGGATGGTCTTGCGTGCAAGACGTCCGCTGAGCAATTTGCCGTTGCGGGAAGCGTCATGAACGCCGTTGCGCATGTTGTCAGAAGCAACCCAGGGCTGCTGACCGCCACGACGCCGACCCCATTTCGAATCGGCGGATAATCTACGACATCGTTGTGTTGAAACGCGCTTATTGTTGATCTTCGGCCGGTAAAGTTGCATAATCATACCGGCTGGCCGCCGATCACAAGATGGCCGCGGGAGGTAACATGCAGTTGTCGCCGCAGTCGCGTGTCGATGAATATCGCCTAAAGGGCTGGTGGCGCGGCGAAACCGTCGATTCGGTATTCCGTACCGCCGTTCAAGCACGCGGTGACGCTGAAGCGCTGGTTGATCCCCCTAACCGGCACGCCCTGATTGGCGATGCGCCGCAGCGGCTTTCGTTTAATGAATTGGATCGCAGGGTCGACGTGATGGCGAAAGCCTTTCGCCGCCTCGGCGTCGAACGTGACCGCGTTGTCCTGACGCAACTTCCGAATGTGATTGAAGGGGTTATTGCTTTTCTTGCCTGCGCGCGAATAGGCGCCATTCTCAGTCCGGTGGCGACCGCGTTTCGCGAGCGTGAGTTGCGCTCAATTCTCGCCAGGCTTGAACCGGCTGTCTTTTTGACGGTCAACGGATTTCATGGTTGCGATCATCATGCGATGGCGCGCAGCCTGTTAAGAGAAGGCGCGTTTGAAGGCGCTATCGTTACAATTGGCGGCGGCGATCAATCATCCGCTCTCGCCAAAATCGAACATCAGGTTGAAAATGATGAACTTCATCTGCCTGACATAGACGCTGCTGAAGTGTTGAGCATTTGCTGGACGTCAGGAACGGAAGCCGATCCGAAAGGCGTGCCGCGTCACCATGATCACTGGGTGGTCAATGGCGAAAGCCTGGTCGAATCGGCGGGGCTTACGGCCGGCGACGCTATCCTTAATCCGTTTCCGTTGATTAACATCGCAGCGATCGGCGGCATGGTGATGCCGTGGCTGCTCTGCGGCGGCCGGTTTATCCAGCATCATCCATTTGATCTGCCGGTGTTTCTGAACCAGATGCAGGAAGAGAAAATCAACTACACCGTGGCGCCGCCAGCCATTTTGACCATGCTGTTGAAGAACGAAGCCATGCTCGAAGGTCTCGATTTCTCGCGGCTGAAATGCATTGCATCCGGGTCTGCGCCGCTGCCGCCCTTTATGGTCAAGGCATGGCAGGAACAATATGGCGTGCCGATAATGAACGTGTTTGGTTCGAACGAGGGGTGTTCGCTGTTTTCGTCTGCGGTTGAAATTCCTGACCCGGAGCAGCGCGCAAAGTTTTTCCCGAGATTCGGCGCTGGCGATATTGATTGGCGATCGATTTTCCCGGGAAAGATCAGGACCAGACTTGTTGATCCAGAAACGGAAGAAGAGGTGACGGCGCCGGGCAAAGCCGGTGAGTTGAGAATCGATGGGGCGATGACATTTGACGGTTACTGGCGCAATGATGAACTCAATGTGAACGCTTTCGACTCGCAGGGATTCTTCAGGACAGGCGATCTATTTGTGATCGCTGCCGATCAAAATGACCGATATTACGAATTTGTCGGCCGAACCAAAGAAATCATCATTCGCGGCGGCGTCAATATTTCGCCGGCGGAGCTGGACACGCTGATCGAAAGCCATCCAAAAGTCCGCGAAGCAGCTTGCGCCGGGTACCCTGATTCAAAGCTGGGAGAGCGCGTTTGCGCGTTTGTTGTTCTCGCGCCCGCCCAGGAGCTGTCTTTAGAAGAACTCAACGAATTTCTCAAAGCAAAGCAGATATCCGTTTATAAGCTTCCCGAAAAACTTCATCTGCTTGATGCGCTGCCGAGAAATGCGCTGGGAAAAGTCATCAGGCGTGAGTTGGCGCAACCGGGATAAGCTGACCGCATCACAGGCCCGGCGGCTGCCGAAAGAATGAGCAGTAAGTTCTGCGGTGCAAGCCGATATCAGTATCTCAGGTGACAAAAAGGTCACTATAATTGGGCCGAAACCACATGCTAGCGAAATCCACAGTAACTTGCATTGACAAACCTACTGTGAGCGCAATACGGTCCAGAAAAACCGAGCCATTGCAAAATGGGCCGAAATGGGAGGATATCCGATGAAACTGAATCACCTGCTGGTGTCGACGGCATTAGCAACCGCCATGGGACTGATGGCGGCCCCCGCAATCGCGCAAGCTGAAGAGACCGCAGCAGACGGTAAGCGGCGGCTTGATACGATCACGGTCACTGCGCAACGTCGGGAATCGACCGTGCAGGACTCTGCAATCGCCGTCACGGGCGTCACCGGCGACAATCTGGAGCGCGACCGGATTTTGAGCTTTTCCGATCTGGCTCGCAGCGTCAGTTCCTTGAGCTACACCGAGAACTCTCCGCTCGATCAGGAATTCAACATTCGAGGCATCACCAATACGCGCCTTGATGCGCCTTCCTCGGACCAGTCTATCGGCATCTTTATTGACGATGTGTATGTCGGCCGGTCGGGCCTGTTGAATTCGGATTTTTACGATATTGACCGTGTTGAGGTCATTCGTGGACCGCAGGGCGTGCTGCTTGGCCGAAACGTGGTCGGCGGCGCGATCAGCGTGTACACCGCGGAACCGGAGTTTGAGTTTGGCGGCGCCGTTAACGCGGGTTTCGGCAATTATGATTCGAGATTGTTTAACGGTCACCTGACCGGTCAGATACTTCCGGGTCTGGCTGCGCGGGTTTCGTTCCAATCGAGAACACACGACGGATACAACTATGATATCCAGGATCGTGTGGATCTCGATAATCTGGATTCGATGCAGTTCCGTGGCCAGCTTCTGTGGGAACCGGAAGGCATCGAGGAGTTTCGCGCCAAGCTAGTGTTTGACTACATGGATGACAGCACCAACGGAATCCACCGCGTTGCGATTCCGTCTGATCCATCTGCTCCCGGTCCGTGGAGTACTGCACGCGACCTTATAAGCGATACGCTGCCGGGCGGGCTGGACATTCGCGAAAGCCTTCCGGGGACATTTTTGTTCGCAGGCGAAAGCACGCCACGAGGCCAAGAGCTCACGAGGGAAGCGTTCGGCGTTACGTTGGACATTGAAAAAGGCATTGGCGGCTTCGCCACCTTCAAGAGCATCACGTCATACCGGGCGGGCGAGGCCTACAGCGTCTACAACCAGCCGGGACTTGGGCCGAACAATCCGTTCATAGGCGGCGCTGTGCCGCTGGCGTTTACTTCGGTCGTCAATGAGGACGAAGAAATTCGTCAGTTCACGCAGGAAATTCGCCTCGTCTCGAACAACGACGGGCCGTTCGACTGGATCATCGGCGCCTACCTGCAGGAAGACGAGATCGATAAGTTCGACCGGTTCTGGTACGAGATCAACAGCGCCGTTCCTGCCTTCGGCGCTTTGTCGGGACAGTCCGCCTGGATCAACTATGGTGAAAACAGCAACCGGGCAGTCTTTGGCCAACTCGGATTCGACGTTACTGATCAGCTTCATGTGTCCGCTGGCGTGCGCTGGTCGCGAGACAAAAAGGGCGGACTCGCCACCGGCATCGTCACGGAGACGGGCGATCAGTACAACCCGATGGATCCGACACCCGCTGCGCCGTTGATCACGCCGTTCACGGACGTGCCATACAGCACGGTCTCGTCTGAGGTGACGCCGCAGGCGACAATCGAATTTGAGCCGTCGGATAATGTGCTTGCATATTTCACCTACTCGAAAGGCTACAAAGGCGGCGGTTTTGAAGACACGCCCGCCAACGCCAATGCGGCAACAATCGCCTACGAACCAGAGACTGCACAGAATTTCGAACTTGGTCTGAAACTTGATTTCCTTGAGGGTCGGGGCCGGATCAACACGGCTGCGTTCCTGATCGATTACAAGGATCTTCAGGTGACGCAGACCGACGATGGCTGTCTGTGCAATATCACCGACAACGCAGCAGACGCCCGCATCATGGGGGTTGAGACGGAAATGCAGTTTGTCGTCAACGACAATCTCTATCTGTTTGGCGCGGCGACGCTGCTCGATACGGAATACAAGAACTTCGTTGACTCCAATGGTCTCGACAATTCCGGCAATGATCTCCAGCGGACGCCGAATTACCAGTTCAATGTCGGCGCCGAGCTAACGACGGATTTCTTTTCTCATCCGGACGCGCTCACTGCTCGTGTCTCCTACAACCGTCAGGGCATGTTGCAGTGGCTTCCCGACAACTTCCAGCAGGAAGCTTCCTATGGGCTTCTTGATGCAAACCTGACATTCGCGCCGGAAGGACAAAATTACTCCATCTCGCTTTGGGGCAAAAACCTGACGGACGAACTTTACAGAACCAACATCATCTTCTTCTTCGGTGATGAAGTGGGCACGCTTGGCGCGCCGCGAACATACGGCATTTCGGTGGGCTACAAGCTTTAGGCTCGCTCTCGCGAATTGCACCCGATCAGCGTGTGTGATTCTGACGGAAGTACTGGAGCGGGCGGAATCGCCCGTTCCCTTTCAGAATAGAGGCATGAATGATTCAACGATCCTCCGTGTGGTTGCGTATATTATTCTCATTTGCGCTATTGGCGGCCGCCAGTTGTCAGCAGCCTTCGGGAAGCGCCCTATCCGCAGAGCAGCAGGAGAGTGATGTGACAGAATCTGAAGCGCTGGATGTCGCCAACGAAATGGTCGCCGCCTGGGAGGCGCTGGATCTTGATAGGATCATTTCGACTTTCGCCGAGGACGGCGTGCTGCATTCGATGATGATCGAGCCAATTGTCGGGCGTGAGGAACTGCGCGAGCATATTGGAAAGGTGATCAATGGCGCCACGCGGCTTGATCTGAAACTGAAAACCGTAGCCGTTTCGGGAAACACGGTCATGCTCGAGCGCGTCGATGATTTCGACGTCAACGGATTGTCCGGCGCCGTGCCGGTGGTTGGCGTGCTGGTCATCGAAGACGGCCATGTCACCGAATGGCGTGAATATTATGATCGCAACCAGTTGTTGTCCGAGATGGGCGTCAAGACGGACTATTATGGCGGCGGGAAAAACATCGACATTTACATGGCCGCGGTCTCGGCATGGCGCGAAAAAGATCTCGACACAGTTATGGCGCAACTGACGGATGACATCGAATTTCATTCGCTGGTAGGGCGCGATCCGCACAAGGGCAGCGAAGAGGTCCGCGCGTTTCTGGAAAGTTTGAGCAATTCCATGACGGACAACAAGCTTCGCGTCATCAACTATGCTGAAAGCGGCGACAATCTGCTGGTCGAAGGGGTCGAGGATTTCATCGACGCGGAAGGACGGCGGATTCAAATCCCATATGTTGGGACGTACAAGATTCGCGATGGAAAAATCGCGCGCTGGCGTGACTATTTCGATCCGGCGATTGCAGAACGCATTCGCAATGGAGAGCCCATGTCCGATTCATTGAAAGAACTTGTCAGCGCTGGCGATGAATAATTTCGGCGTCGTTAAATCCGTCATCGAGCACTGGCGCCAGTTGAATGTGGATGCTGTGCTGGAGCATGTCGCGGACGATGTCGAGTATCACTACCTTGTGGGGCTTGAGCCGCTACGCGGGAAAAGCGAAGTGCGGGATTTCCTGGAGAAATTTGGCGCTGATCAAACCGACATCAAGTGGAAGATCCTGAATTACGCGGAAAATGGCGATACATTGCTCGTCGAAGGTCTCGACGACTATGTCGACGGCAAGGGCCGGAGAATCCGCACGCCCTATATGGGGATCTTTGAATTTGAAAACGGTAAGATTCGCCGCTGGCGCGACTATCTCGATCCGGCGCTGATCAAGCGAGACAAGCTTGGCGAGCCGCAGGAAATTTGGGTCGAAGCGCTCATTTCGCGCGGCAGCAACTAAAACCAAAGGAAGGTCGTAATGGAGACGTTGAAATTCGCCCGTCATTTCATTGACTGCGTTGAAGCGGGGGACAAGGAGGCCGCCAGGAAGTGTTTTCATGAAGACGCCGGGATTTGGCATAATTATGACGGCGTGACGCAAACGCTCGACCAGAACATGATGGTACTTGAAAATATCGTCAAAAAAACCAGATCGCGCAAATACGACTATAAGCGGCTTGAAGAGATTGAAGGCGGCTACTTGCAGCAGCATACGCTGCGGGTTGTGACTAATGACGGCAAGGAGCTTGCCGCCGAAGCCATCGCCGTCGTTTTCGTTGACAATGGAAAGATCCGCCGGATCGAAGAATATCTTGATCCGACGCCGCTGTCGGCGTTGCGCAAATGATCTGCGCGCTTGCTTGGTTGGGTTGGTGGCCTTTAAGATAAACATCATCGCTGACAGCCGTTGATTGAGAAGCACGACCCCATCGTGAACTGTCCGGCGGCGCGACCAGAGAGAAACAGAATGACAGAAACAGTTTATATCCTTAGCGGCGCGCAGACTGATTTCTCCAAGAATTGGACGCGCGATAACCGAACTTTGTTCGATCTTTTTTCGCATACGATCATGTCAGGTCTGGAATCCGCCAAACTCGATCCCAAAGATATAGAAGTTGGGCATGTCGGCAATTTTGTTGCGGAATTATTTACCGGACAGGGCATGCTCGGCGGGTATTTCGGGCATGTGCATCCTGATTTTTCCGGCATGCCTGCTTCGCGTCATGAAGGAGCGTGCGCATCCGGTTCGCTCGCCGTTCTGGCAGCCATGGCCGACATTGAAAGCGGCCGCTACGATCTTGCTTGCGTTGTCGGGCTCGAACTGATGCGCAATGTGCCCGGCGATATGGCGGCCGATCATCTTGGCTCCGCCGCCTGGCGCGGCAAAGAGGTTGTCGATGCGAAATATGTCTGGCCGGCCATGTTTTCAGAGCTCGCTGAAGAGTATGACAGGCGGTATGGCCTCAACTACGAACATTTGATGGGCATATCGAAGATCAATTTTGAGAACGGCCGCCGCAACCCAAATTCACAGGCGCGCAACTGGTCGTTTACGGAAAAGAGTTTCACTGCCGACAATGACGCTAATCCGGTCGTGGAAGGCTGGATGCGCCGTCAGGATTGCGGGCAGGTGACCGATGGCGCCGCAGTGGTTTTCCTCGCCTCGGAAGAACGTGCGCGCGAATACGCCGAAGCGACTGGCGCGCCGTTTGAGACTATCGCGCGCATCAAGGGCTGGGGGCACACAACGGCGCCCATGCTGATGGAAACAAAGCTGCGCGAAAGCGCTGATCAGGAATATGTCTTTCCTTGGGTGCGAAAAGCGATCACCGACGCCTATGCCCGCGCAGGCATTTCCGGCCCGGACGATCTCGACGCAATCGAAACGCATGATTGTTTTTCGGTAACGGAATACATGGCGATCGAACACTTTGGGATTACCGCGCCGGGCGAAGCCTGGAAAGCCGTTGAAGACGGACGCATCGCCTTTGACGGCGCCATCCCTGTTAATCCATCCGGAGGCTTGATTGGATTGGGCCATCCTGTCGGCGCTACCGGCGTGCGCATGTTGCTGGATGCTATGAAACAGACAACTGACAGCGCGGGCGACTATCAGGTCGAAGGGGCGAAAACCGTTGCGACCTACAATGTCGGCGGTTCGGGCACGACTAACTGTTCGTTTGTCGTCGGCGTTTAGCTGTATTCGGAACTGCTCTTGCGGCGCCGTCGACGATAAGAGCACGGATTATTTCCATTCATTTTGTTTTTGAAGGCCGTATTTTCTTGCAGATACAGGCGAAAGTTAGTAACTTGCATAAAAATACCATTGGGAGGAATTTCGATGCGTCTTTTCAAGTTATGTTCAGCTCTTTTGCTTGTTTTCTTAACGCCTGTTGGCGCAATGGCGGGAGAGAAATCCGCCACTGCGGACGATCAGGCGAAGATTGATGTCGTCAATAACATGATCGACGCATGGAACACCGAAGATTGGGATCGGGTCGTTGATCTGTTTACAGAAGATGGCGTGTTGCATTCGGTCATGGTCGAGCCTGTCGTGGGCCGCGAAGCGCTTGCCGCACGCATCGGCCATATCGGCGAGGGCATTGAGTCGATCACACTCAATATTAAACATATCGGTGTGATAGACGGAACGGTGTTTATCGAACGTGTCGATGAGTTTGTTTACAAAGGTCACGCCGGAAGCGTTCCGGTTGTCGGCGTGCTTGAAGTTGAAGGCGATCGAATCAAGGAATGGCAGGAATATTATGATCGCCAGGAACTTCTGGAGGCAATGGGCCTTTCAAGCGACTTTGACAGCGACGCGCGATGAAAGAGGATGCGGCGGCTGCCGTTGAAAGCACAGAAGAAGCCGCCGCCAGTTATCCTAAACCGCTGGTCGCGTGGGCGATCGTCGTCGCGCTCTTCATCGCCTATATATTTTCCTTCATCGACCGGATGATTATCGGCCTGCTGGTTGAGCCGATGAAGGCGGATCTCGGGATCAGCGACACGGAAATCAGTTTGCTGCAGGGCTTGGCGTTCGCCCTGTTCTACACCTTTGCCGGTGTGCCCATCGGCAGACTGATCGACCGGTCCCGCCGCATTCGCATCGTCACGGCGGGCGTCACGCTGTGGAGCGTCATGACCATGATGTGCGGATTTGCCGGCCAATATTGGCACCTATTCCTGATGCGGATGGGCGTTGGAGTCGGCGAGGCGACCCTTTCGCCGGCCGCTTATTCAATTATCTCCGACAGTTTCCCCCGCAGGCGTCTTGGCGTCGCCATGGGCGTTTACGGCCTCGGCTCGGCCGTCGGCGCCGGCCTTGCGTTTATGATCGGCGGCGCAATTATCGCATTTGCGTCGACAGCGGGCGTGATCGCCTTGCCGATCGTCGGCGAGGTGAGGGCGTGGCAAGCGACATTCATGATTGTCGGTGCGCCTGGCCTTTTGATTGCGCTTTGTTTTATGTTCCTGCCGGAGCCTGCGCGTAAAACGGCGCCATCTGAAGTTCAGCCGTCGCTAAGTGCGGTTGCGACTTTCCTGCGGAGCAAAGCTGGGTCGCTCTTAAATCTCTTTTTCGCGGTTGGCTTGGTGAATTTCGCCGTATTAGCGGCAGTGTCGTGGCTTCCTGTATTGTTCATGAGGGTGCACGGATTTGAGCTTGCCCATGCCGGATACACGGCTGGCGGCGCCTTGGTTATTGGCGGGCTGATTGGGCTGGTAGGCGGCGGCATGCTTTCCGACAAGCTGGAGGATGGGGCGCCTTCTGGACGAATTCGTCTTTGCGCTTATGCGGCGCTGGCAGGCGGCACAGCGGCGGTGATCTTTCCGCTGGCGCCCAATCCGTGGCTCGCAATGGCGGCTTTTGTCGTGTTCTTCGCAGCGGCTGCGGTGCCCATTGGCGCGGCGCCGTCGGCCATGCAACAACTGACGCCGAACACCATGCGGGCGACCGTGTCGGCTATCTATCTGTTCATTGTGAACCTCATCGGTCTTGGCCTCGGACCCAGCGCCACGGCGATTGTCGGCGACCTCTTTTTCCCGTTTGAATCCGGCATTCGCTATGCGACGGCAATCGTGTCGCCATTTGGATTCTTCGCGGGCGCCTGGCTGTTTTTCGCTTCTCTGAAGCACATTCGCAAGGAAGCCGCGTAGGGCCCCTGACATGCGTAAATGATATCATTCACGACCGATGGCGTGCAGGGCATGGCACATGCGGAGCGCCTCGAGATTGTCTTTCTCGGCGCACGGCGATAGGTCTTGGCGATTTCCAATCGCGAACCCTGTCAGGATGATCTTATGGCGACGGCGACCAGCAAGTATGACGCAGTGTTTATCGGCGGCGGCCATAACGGCCTGACCTGCGCCTACTATCTTGCGAGGGCCGGGCTGCGGGTCCGGATCTGTGAGCGCCGCGGCGTCGTCGGCGGCGCGGCGGTGACTGAAGAGTTTCACCCTAGTTTTCGCAATTCGGTGGCGAGCTATACGGTCAGCCTGCTCAATCCGGTCGTCATCAAAGAGATGGGGCTGGAAGAACGCGGGCTTAAAGTGGTCAATCGCGCGATTTCAAATTTCCTGCCGACCGAAGATGGCGGATATTTGAAAGTTGGCGGCAGTCTTGAAAAGACTCAGGCCGAGTTTGCAAAGTATTCAAAAGCCGATGCGGAGCGCTTGCCCGCCTATTATGAGCGGCTGGAAAATGTCGCCGATGTGCTGCGCGCGATCTCGCTGAAAACGCCGCCCAATCCGCAGCGCGGCATTCCGGCCGCGCTCGCCGCCGCATCGCAGCTCTGGCCCGTGGCGCGCGGCGGCGATCAGCTGCATCAGGATGTCTTGGATCTCTTCACCAAGGATGCGCGGTCGTTTCTCAACGCTTGGTTCGAAAGTGAGCCGGTGAAGGCCGCTTTTGGTTTTGACGCGATTGTCGGCAATTATGCGAGTCCCGACACGCCAGGCTCGGCCTATGTATTGCTGCACCACGTTTTCGGCGAAGTGAACGGCGTCAAAGGCGCATGGGGCCATGCCATTGGCGGCATGGGCGCCATCACACAAGCCATGCGGCAGGCTTGCGAAGAGGCCGGCGTGGAGATCACCACCGACGCGGCGGTGAAATCGCTGATTGTCGATGGTAGTGAGGCGACAGGCGTTCTGCTGGAGAATGGCGAAAAGGTTTTCGCCGGCCGCGTCGTCTCCAACGTCAATCCGAAACTGCTTTACGGAAAACTGACGCCGGCAAGCGCGCTTGATCCGGAATTCAGACGCCGCATGGACGGCTATCGCTGCGGCTCGGGCACAGTGCGCATGAATGTGGCCCTGTCGGAGCTGCCGGATTTTACCTGCCTGCCGGGCAAAGAAGCGGGCGAGCACCACAAGTCGGGCATCATCATTGCGCCGACCCTCGACTATATGGATCACGCCTATATCGACGCTAAGCGCGACGGCTGGTCGAAAAAGCCAATCGTCGAAATGCTCATCCCGTCCACGGTAGACGACACGCTGGCGCCCAAGGGCCAGCATGTGGCGAGCCTTTTCTGCCAGCAATTCGCGCCGCAGCTTCCCGATGGCAAGCAATGGTCGGATTATCGCGAACAGGTCGCCGACCTGATCATCGATACGGTCAACGACTATGCGCCGAACTTCAAGCAATCCGTCCTCGGACGAATGGTGCTGACGCCGCAGGATCTGGAAGACAAATTCGGCCTTATCGGCGGCGATATTATGCACGGCGCCATGTCGCTCGATCAGATGTGGTCGGCGCGTCCGGCCCTCGGCGTCGGCGATTATCGCGGCGCGGTGAAGCGGCTCTATCATTGCGGCGCCGGTGCCCATCCCGGCGGCGGCGTCACCGGCCTGCCGGGCCGCAACGCCGCGCGCGAAATCCTGAAAGACGCGCGCAAACCGTTCGGGCATGCTGCCTGATTTGTGCAACACGGTTAATGGTGTTGCTTGCAGCGACGGGCTGCGGCCTTTAGCTTTGCGAGTTCGAGACAACAGGCAGGCGGCATGAGTTCGGCGACGACACAATCGGGCGGCACAGGAAATCTGGCGACGGCGCTGGAGCAGGGCGCGCAATTGCTGGAGCAGTCGCCGAAGCACGCCGCCGCTCAGGCCGAAGCGATCCTGAAAGCCATCCCCGGCCAGCGCGATGCGCGGCTGTTGCTGACGGCGGCGCAGCGCCGGCTGGGCGATGCGAAAGGTGCGCTCGCCACCGTCGAACAGATGATCGGAGAGGATGCGGGATGGGCCGAAGCGCATTACGAAATGGGTCTTACGCTCGGCGCGCTGGGGCAGGGCAAGGCGGCGGTGCGTTCGCTGGAACGCGCGCTCGCTCTTAAGGGCGACCTCACCAATATCTGGCGCGCACTTGGCGACCAGTTAACGCTCGCTGGCGATGAAGAAGGGGCGGCGCGCGCCTATTCGCGCCACATCACCTCGACGGCAAAAGACCCGAAACTGCTCGAAGCCGCAGATGCGCTGGCGCAGAACGACATTCCCATCGCTGAACGGCAGTTGAAACAGTATCTCAAACAGCACCCAACCGATGTGACGGCGATTCGTATGCTCGCCGAACTCGCCGCGCGCATCGGTCGGTATCAGGATGCGGAGCATTTGCTTGAGCGTTGCCTCGACCTTGCGCCGAGCTTTACCGCCGCCCGTCATAATCTCGGCATCATCCAGCTTCGGCTGGGCAAGCCGGGCGCCGCGTGCGAGGCGGCTGAACAACTTCTGAAAAACGATCCCAACAACCCCAGCTATCGCGTGCTTTATGCAGCGGCGCTGGTGCGTGTTGGCGAATATGAAAAGGCGATTGAGTGCTACCAGATTGTGCTCAAGCAATATCCGCGTCAGGCGAAATCGTGGATGAGCTTCGGTCACGCGCTGAAAACCGTCGGCCGCACTCCGGAAGCCATCGACGCCTATCGTAAGAGCACGGACATTTCCCCACAACTGGGTGAGGCTTATTGGAGTCTTGCGAACCTCAAGACGTTCAAATTTTCCGACACCGACATCGAGACCATGCAGTCGCAGTTAGAGCGTTCAGATCTTGAAAATGACGACCGTCTGCATCTGCATTTCGCCCTCGGCAAGGCGCTCGAAGATGCAAAACAATTCGAACAATCCTTCCAACATTACGTTCAGGGCAATGCGCTGCGTAAAGACGATGTGGTTTTTGACGCCGATGAAAATTCTTTCCGGCTGGAGCGTACAAAAGCTGTCTTTACGCCGTCACTATTCGCGGAGAAAGGCGGTCGCGGGCATGATGCGCCGGACCCGATTTTCGTAGTCGGCATGCCGCGCGCCGGCTCGACGCTGATTGAACAAATCCTGTCGAGCCACAGTCAGGTCGAGGGCACGATGGAGCTCGCGGACATTATTTCCATCGCTCAACGGTTGGGCGGCAATGCGCGCCGCCGCGAACAATCCAAATATCCGGACATCGTTGCCAGTCTGGGCGAAACGCAACTCAAGGAGTTTGGCGCGGAATATATAGAGCGCACGCGCATCCAGCGAAAATCAGGCAAGCCATTTTTCATCGACAAAATGCCGAATAATTTCATGCATGCCGGTTTCATTCATCTCATTCTTCCCAATGCAAAGATCATCGACGCCCGGCGTCATCCGCTGGCGTGCTGCTTTTCCGGCTTCAAACAGCATTTCGCAAAGGGGCAGGGTTTTTCCTACGGTCTTGAACGCATCGGCCGTTATTACCGTGACTATGTCTTACTGATGAAACATTTCGACGAAGTCATGCCCACCGTTGTTCACCGGGTCATCTATGAAGAGATGGTGGCGGACCCGGAGACGCAGATCCGCTCCTTGCTGGAATTTTGTGGGCTTCCGTTTGAGGAGGCGTGCCTCAATTTCCACGAGACGGAACGGGCGGTCCGGACCGCCAGTTCCGAACAGGTCCGCCAGCCGATCTACAAAGGCGGGGTCGATCAATGGGTGAATTACGAGCCCTGGCTGGATGAGTTGAAGTTGGCGCTGGGCGATGTCCTGACTGCCTACCCAGAAGTTCCCTAATACGCCCACTTTGCTATATCAGCATTCTTTATACCTATGAAATGGCGATATTCTTCCAATCCATAGGCGCGGATTGGCAACACTCGCCAGCTTTATGGCTCGTCTCGCCGCAAGCGCATTGCCCCTGCGCGCCGGTTCATAATAGCGTCACAATAAGGATTCCATGCGCAGGAGGGGAGGCGGCGGTCAACACGTCGCCGATCAGGGCCGGGAGAATCCAGGGCAACACAACAAGAGTGGTGACGACATGAAAAAAATGACCTCAGAACCGGGCTTTCTGGGTGCGCGGCCTGTGTTGAAAACAGCGCTGCTCGCATCATCCGTGTTGAGCGGCCTTGCCGGCATCGCCCATGCGCAAGGCGACCGCGACACGATCGTCGTGACGGCGCAAAAGCGCGAACAGAACATTCAGGATGTTCCGATTTCGATCATCGCTATCGGAACGGAAAAGCTGGAAGAGCTCGAAGTTTCTTCTTTTGACGACTATGTCAAATATCTTCCATCGGTTACCTTCCAGTCGACTTCGCCGAACGCCACATCGGTTTACATGCGCGGCGTTGTCTCCGGCGGCGACGGCAACCACTCCGCCTCCTTGCCATCCGTTGGCGTCTATCTGGACGAACAGCCGGTCACCACCATTCTCGGTTTCCTGCCGCTGCATATTTATGACGTCGAGCGCGTCGAGGCGCTGGCCGGGCCGCAAGGCACGCTGTTCGGCGCCAGCTCTCAGGCGGGCACGCTGCGGATCATCACCAACAAACCGAAAATCGGCGAGGTCGAGGGCGGCATCGACGTTGAGGTGAATACGATCGCCGACGGCGAGCCCGGCTATCAGTTCGAGGGCTATTACAACCAGCCTCTCGGCGACAATATCGCGGCGCGGATTGTCGGCTGGTACGTCAAGGACGGCGGTTATATCGACAACGTGCTCGACAGCCGCACATTCCCGACATCGGGCGTCACCAAGACCAACGCCGCGCTGGTTGAAGACAATTTCAATGACGGTGAGACCTATGGCGCGCGTTTGGCGCTGAAAATCGACCTCAACGAAAACTGGACGGCGACACCGACGCTGCTGGGGCAAAAGTCCAATTTTAATGGCCGGAATACGTTCGATCCCAAGCTTGGTGATCTCAATGCCGGCCGTTTCTATGACGAGCAGAACGAGGACCGCTTCTTCCAGGCGGCGCTGACGGTTGAGGGCAAGGTCGGCAATTTCGATCTCACCTATGCCGGTGCCTTTTTAAAACGTCAGATCGATTCCTTCACCGATTATACGGACTACGCCTATTATTATGACGTCCTCTACGGGTCAGGGGCCTATTTCGTTAACGATATGGGCGATCCGATCGATCCGTCGCAAACCTATCAGGGCGATGACAGCTTTTCGAAATACTCAAACGAAGTTCGTATCGCCACGCCCCAAGACAAGCGTCTTCGCGCTGTTGCAGGCTTTTTCCAGAACCACCAGACTCACTTTATCCACCAGCAATATGTGGTTCAGGATCTGACTTCCTATTATGAAGTCACCGATCACGAAGATACGATCTGGTTGACAGAACAGAAACGCGTTGATCGCGACCTTGCGCTCTTTACCGAAGTTGAATTCGACATCACCGACCGGCTGACCTTTATTGGCGGTGTGCGCGGTTATAAATACAAGAACTCACTGCAAGGGTTCTTCGGATATAGCGCCAATTTCTCCAGTCGCACCGGTGAGGCCGCGTGTTTCGGTCCTGCGATCGTGCCGGGGTCGCCGTGTACAAACCTTGACCGAACCGTCAAAGACACGGGCGAGACGCACAAGCTGAGCCTGACCTATGAAGTCGATGACGACAAAATGGTGTATTTCACCTATTCGACTGGCTTCCGACCTGGCGGCGTGAACAGGCGAGGCACCTTGCCGCCCTATCTTGCGGACGACCTTCGTAATCTCGAAGTCGGCGTCAAAACTGCATGGGCTGACAATCGCGTCGTTCTGAACGCTGCTGCCTTCACGCAGAAATGGAACGATTTCCAGTTCCCGCTGCTCGGTGAAAACGGCCTGACCGAAATTCAGAACGCAGCGCAAGCGAAAATCAAAGGCTTCGAAGTCGATGTCTTATTGCGTCCCACAGACAACTTTACGCTGAATGGCGCGGTTTCGGTGATTGATGCAAAACTGGCGGCGGACTATTGCGGGTTCTTCGACTTCAACACCGGCGGACCGGCTACAGTTTGTCCGCAGGCGGTTGATGATCCGATGACAGATCCGGATGAAACGTCGCCGCCGCAGGCTCTCTCGGGAACGCGTTTGCCTGTGGTTCCGGACTTCAAAGGGACTCTGACGGCGCGTTATGAATTCCCGATAGGCCAGCTTACCGGGCATATTCAGGGATCAGCGAGTGGACAGACAGAATCGGCCGCTGGTTTGACCGATGCGGATGTGGCGACGCTTGGTCCACAGCCGGGTTATGCGGTGTTTGATTTCAGCGCCGGCATTCACGCTGAAGACTGGGAGCTTGTCGCCTACATCGCCAACGCTTCCGATGAACGGGCGCGCCAGCTAAACCTTGTCGCTTGCGGCGTCTGCGGCGGTCGGGTTCAGTACGGCGTCAACGTACCGCGCACCATCGGCATTCGTTTTGGAAAAGATTTCTAAGGCGTCATCCGTTGAGCTATCATTCAAGGGCCGGCGTGCGAAAAGCGCGTCGGCCTTTTTATTTGCCGGGTAGGCGGGCGCTGCACGACTTACGCTGACAAGATCATCCGGGAAGCATCATGACCGCATCGAGCGCGCCGCCGGCCAAACCGAAACGTCTGCTTGGCTTCTGGATGACGACCGCGCTGGTCGTCGGCAACATGATTGGCTCCGGCGTGTTTTTGCTGCCGGCCGCGCTGGCGCCCTTCGGGTGGAGCGCTGTTGCAGGATGGATTTTGACCATCGCCGGCGGGATTTGCCTCGCAGCCGTATTCGCCGCGCTCGCGCGTACGTTTCCGCGTGCTGGCGGGCCTTACGCCTATGCGCGCGAAGCGTTCGGACCGGCGCCGGCATTCATGGTGGCGTGGAGCTACTGGATTTCGATCTGGGTGGGCAACGCTGCCGTTGCGACAGGCGCGGTCAGTTATCTCAGCGTGTTCTTTCCGCAAATCGCCGAGACGACTGGCCTGCACGCGCTGGTGACCTGCGGGTCCATCTGGCTTTTGACCGCGATCAACTGTCGCGGCGCGGTGCTGGCCGGGTCGGTGCAACTCGTTACGACGGTTTTGAAACTTATGCCGCTATTGGCGGTGATCCTGCTCGCAGGCTTCGTATTATCCGCAGGCGGCGAGACCAAAGCGGCGCTGCCGCACTTTGACGGATTCGCTGATCTGAAACTCGCCAGCATTACTGCTGCTGCGACGCTCACCCTCTGGGCGTTGCTGGGATTGGAGTCCGCAACCGTGCCAGCCGAGCATGTGCATGATCCCGCGCGTACGATTCCGCGGGCCACCATGACAGGGATGATCCTCGCCGGGGTGATCTATCTGTTCTCCTGTTCGGCGGTGATCCTATTGCTGCCAGCCGAACAGGTTGCAAATTCCAATGCGCCTTTTGCCGATTTCGTCAGCACATATTTGAATTCCGGAAGCGGTCAATTGATCGCGCTCTTTGCAGCGATAAGCGGTTTCGGCGCGCTTAATGGCTGGATCATGGTGCAAGGCGAATTACCTTTCGCCATGGCCAAAGGCGGTGTCTTCCCGCGCTGGCTGGCGAAAGCATCCGGGCGCGGCCTGCCGGTAAGGGCTCATATCGTGTCGAGCCTGTTGTTGACCAGCGTTGTGATGCTCAACTATTCAAAATCCATGGCGGAGCTGTTCACATTTGTCGTGTTGCTGTCGACAACGGCTTCGCTGTTTATGTTCTTTGCAAGCGCGCTCTCAGCGTTGCAGTTGCAGCGCGTCGGAAAACTGAAAGCCTCGCCGCTGTTGCTCAGCGCAGCAATGCTTGCCGTGATTTATGCGATCTGGACGATTTACGGGGCAGGCGGCGAGGCCGTGAGCTGGGGCCTCGGGCTCCTGTTCGCTGGACTGCCGGTCTATTTGTTTACGCGCCATCAGAACGCCGCGAGGGGCGAATAGTCATTCGTTTCCGGCAAGCGTTTTCAAAATTGTATGCCAGTGATCGAGCGCGCCATCGACGGCGGCCTCCGGCGTGCGTTCATTGAGCCCATGCGCGAACATGTCGCCGGGCGTCATAAAGATGCCCGAAACACCGTAAGAATCGACGCCCCTTGAGCGGAAGTGGAGACTATCCGAAGCGCCCGCCGACATTTCCGGCACAATCGCGATGTCAGGATAGCGCCGGTCGAGCGCCTTGCGCACAGCGCCGACAACGTCGTCGCGCAGCGGCGAGGCGTCGGAATAAAACACCGGATCTCGCAATTCGACCGAAGCGTCCGGGTTGCCGATCAGCTCCACAAGTTTCGCCTGAACGTCGGCCGGATCAACGCCCGGGAAGATGCGGCAATTGACGTTCATTTCCGCGCGCTGGGGCAGGGCGTTCAGCGCATGGCCGCCATCGAGCATGGTGGCGACACAGGTCGTGCGCAACTGGCCGACATATTCCGGATGCGACGACAACTCCCTGATCGCTTTCTTGTCTTTAGGGTCGTCTGCGAACTTTCGCATCGCTTCGCCGACGGCGCCTTCCGTGTTCATCCCCGCCTGCCGGAATGATTCCAGCGTGATGTCGCTGGTCATCACCGGGAATTCATATTTCGAGATGTTGATGGCCGCCTGCGCCAGATCGTAAATCGCATTGTCACTGCGCGGCAGGCTCGAATGGCCGCCGGGATTGGTGATGGTCACTGTATAGTCTGCGTACGTTTTCTCCGCGCCTTGCATGTAATAGGCGACCGGCGCCCCGTCGGCGCCAAGACTGCCGCCGCCGCCATCAGTGTTCAACACGAGACCGGCGCCTTTGAATTCTTCCGCGAGCATCGCGGTTGACTCCATCCTGGTTTCTTCATCGCCGGAGAAAACCAGAACGATGTCGCGGTTTGGCTCGAATCCCTCCTTCTTCAATCGCATCAACGTTTGCGTCGCCATGACCAGTCCAAATTTGTTATCCGTAGCGCCGCGTCCGAACAGATAACCGTCTTCGCGCACCATGGTAAACGGATCGCGCGTCCAGTCTTTCGGATCAGCTTCGACCACATCCATGTGCGCAGAAATGACGATCGGGTTTTCCGCACCCGTTCCCCGGAAATAGGCGACGAAGGTCGCATTGTCCTTGAACGGGCGAACGACAATGTCGTCCTTGGAAAATCCCGCCTTTTGCATTTCGCTTGAGAGATATTCGGCGAAAGCGAGCATATTGCCCTGACCTTCGACGGTTTTGAATGCGATGGCGCGGCCGAGCATTTCGATCGCCTGTTCCTTGTATTCCACCGGCGTCAGCGGCGTGTCCTGTGCGAGGGCAATAAGAGGAAACGTGTTGGCGAACAAAGACAGGGCGGCGATAGAGACGGTGCGCATGAGATATCCCTTTGCGTTATTGGCCTGAACATTGTCGCCGGTCCTTGCCCGCGCTGCCGGCAAGGGGCAAGATTGGAACAGGGGACGTTTCATGCTTATAGCGCGTATGGCGTCGCGAGAGGAGTGTTTTTACGATGAGTCGCAAAAGGCGTTTATTACGAGCTTCGGGCGCGGGTTTGGCTATTGCTACATTCTGCGTGTCTATGAGCGCCGCCGCTGATATTTCCTATGTTCGCGCCGGAAAGCTGATCGATGTGGAGAAAGCGGCGGTTCTTTCCGACCAATTGATTCGCGTTGTCGATGGCCGCGTCGACAGCATTAGTGCATTTTCCGAAACACCCGGCGATGGTCCGTTGACGGACTGGTCATCCTTTACGGTTCTGCCTGGACTTGGCGACATGCACAGTCACCTCGTGGGCGATATTCAGGGCGGCATCATCGACCCGTTGCTGAGCACCGGCTCCGAAGATGTGCTGGCGGGGGTCGCCAATGGCAAGAAAACCGTTTGCGCAGGGTTCACTTTTGTGCGCGATGTAGGCTCATGGCGCGCCTTCACCGATGTGGCCCTGCGCGATGCGATCAACAAAGGCTATGTAGAAGGACCGCGCATGGCGGTCGCAGGCGGCTATTTCACTATTCCTGGCGGTGGAGGCGCGCTTACGGGTCTCGCTTACGACTCAAAGGTTCCCGATGACATGACGCGGGGCATTGTCCGCGGGCCTGAAGATGCGCGGCAGAAGGCGCGTGAATTCCTGCAGCATCGAGTCGATTTCATCAAGATGATCGCTACAGGCGCCGTGTTGACGGTCGGCACCGATCCGGGCTTGCCTGAATTGTCCGAGGCGGAAATGCGCGCCATTGTCGATGAAGCAAACCGCTACGGCAAGAAAGTCACGGCCCACGCTCATGGGGCCGAGGGCGCCAAGATGGCCGTCCGCGCCGGGGTCGCCTCCATCGAACACGGCTCGCTGCTCGATGATGAGGCGCTGCGGATGATGAAATCGCGCGGCGTGTTTCTTGTGGCCGACATCTATAATGGTGACTATATCAACGAGGTCGGAACCGCTGAGCATTGGCCGGGAGAGACGATGCAGAAGAACCGCGACACCACGGACACACAGCGTGAAGTGTTTCGCAAAGCGGTGAATATGGGCGTCAAGATCGCCTATGGCACTGACAGCGGCGTCTATCCGCATGGCGATAACGCCAGGCAAATGCCCTATATGGTGCGTTACGGCATGAGCCCCATGCGCGCCATTCAATCGGCGACTTTGCACGCAGCTGAACTGGTTGGCTGGAGTAAAGATGTCGGCGCCGTTTCACCGGGGCGGTATGCGGACATGATTGCAGTTGACGGCGATCCGCTTCAAGACATTTCCATTCTGTCTGATGTCAAAGGCGTTATAAAAGGCGGCGCGCCGGCGCGCGTCTGCGAATAGGAGGCGACGATGCGGCTAATTTTATCTGCTGCCTTTGTTTTGCTTGCGGGCGCGGCTTCTGCGCAGGAGGCGCCGCGGGCGCGCGATCTTGGAATACCATTTTCGGGGACGCCGGGACCGTTGAATGCGATCACCGACATCGCTGGCGTGACCGTCGGTCACGATACAATCATTCGCGATCTGCGTGGCGGCAAGGCCGTGCGCACCGGCGTGACCGCGATCCTGCCGCGCGGCCGGGAAAGTTTCAGCAAGCCTGCTTTCGCGGGATATTTTTCGCTCAACGGCAATGGGGAGATGACCGGCACGCACTGGGTGGAAGAATCCGGTTACCTTGAAGGACCGGTAATGATCACCAACACCCATAGCGTCGGCGCCGTGCATGAAGGCGTAATCAAGTGGCGCGTCGCCCAAGCTGGCCCGGATACTACGGGCTACTGGTGGTCGCTGCCCGTGGTCGCCGAAACCTGGGATGGGCATCTCAACGACATTAACGGGTTTCACGTCACCGCAAAAAACGCCGGCCGCGCGCTGGATGCAGCCGTTGATGGTCCAGTGATGGAAGGCAATGTCGGCGGCGGGACAGGCATGATCTGTCACGAATTCAAATGCGGCATCGGCACGTCATCGCGTGTTACGGGCGATTATACGTTGGGCGTTCTGGTGCAGGCGAATTACGGTGCGCGCAGCGAATTACGGATCGCCGGCGTTCCCGTCGGCAAGCACCTGACGGAAAACCTCGCCTATGACGAGCCGCAAGGCGATACCGGATCGATCATTATCGTAATCGCCACTGACGCGCCGCTGTTGCCGCATCAGCTAAAACGACTCGCGCGCCGGGCGACGCTGGGGCTGGGCCGCATGGGAAGTTACGTTGGCAACGGGTCCGGCGATATTTTTATCGCGTTTTCCACGGCGCAAATGAATGATGACGACACCGCCTATGTTGAAGAACCGCTCGCCAACCACCTGCTTGATCCTGTATTTATCGCAGTTGCAGAAGCAACAGAAGAGGCGATTGTCAACGCCATGGTGGCCGCGCGCGACATGACCGGCGATCAAGGCCATCGCGCCGTCGCCATTGCGCATGACGAATTGCGCGCCGTCATGAAGCAATATAACCGGCTGGAAGAGTAAGCTTATTCCGATTTCAGATAGCGATCATACCAGTCGAGATTGCGTTCTAGGCGGTCACGAATGAAACTCGGCCGTAACAGTGTGTGATTTTCATCTGGATAGATGACGAGTTGCGTTTCCACATTCATTGAACGCAGGGCCTGAAACATCTGTTCCGAACCGATGCAGGGGACATTCCAGTCCGCGCCGGCGCATTGAAACAATGTCGGCGCCGTTATGCGATCTGCATGAAGAAAGGGGTAGCTGACACGGTCGTAGATTTTCCGATCGCGCCATGGAACGCCAAGTTCAAACTCATATTCTCTTGCGTACTGGTCGGCGCCATAGCCGCCAATGAAATTGGACATGCCGGCGCCGCTGACAGCCGCCTTGATGCGCCTGTCGCTGGCGATCATGTAATTGGTCAGAATGCCGCCATAGCTCCAACCGCCAACGCCGATACGGTCAGGGTCGGCGACACCGAGGTCGATGGCGTGATCGATGCCGCCGGAGATGTCCTTAACGTCGAGATTGCCCCAATCGGCGTAGATCGCGCGCGCAAAGTCAAAGCCATGCCCGGACGAGCCGCGCGGGTTGACGGCGAGCACGGCATATCCGTTCGCCGCGTATAACCGCCAGTCGAAGATGAATTCATGGCTGAACTGATAGACCGGACCCCCATGCAGCCGCACAATCAGCGGATAGCGCTTTCCCTCTTCGTAATTGTCAGGGAGCATCAGTAGCCCATGAATGTCGGTCTTGCCGCTGCGGTAGCTGATGTCGCGCACGTCGCCAAGCCTGCGTTTTTTCAGCCAGTCATTATGATGGGTGAGGGGACGAGTTTCGCCTTCAACCGCGCGTAACTCATAGGGCGTTTCATTATCGCCTTCGAGTACGGCGATGCGGCCATTCACCGACACAGCCAGGTCGAAAGCAAATCGCGGGCCTGAAGTGAGGTAATCGATGTCGCCGGATTCAATGTCGATGCGGGCGACCAATGTGTCGCGATCCTGCTCGATCAGGGCGATGACGGATTTCCCATCCCCCGACCAGCGCGGTGAGTAAATCCAGCGATCAAGTCGCGCCAGCGGTTTGACCTCGCCTGTTGTGAGGTCTGCGACAGTCAATTGAAACGGCGAATAATAGATCCATTTATCTTCGCCTGACTGCAACCAGACCAGTTTTGTTCCATCCGGCGACCATTGCGGCCGGGCGTAGCTGTCGGGATCGGCGTCGGCGCAGTCGCAAGTTGACACTCGCCGCGGATTGGCGCCTTTGACCGGCGTCATGACAAAAACATCAAAGTCGTAATGGCGATCCTCGTCTTTGACATCACGCGCCGGGTTTTTCGTGACAAAAGATATTTGCGATCCGTCCGGCGACCAGGAGGGCGAAAAATAATCCGCATCGCCCTCGGTCAACTGCTCTTCTTCGCCCGTTTCAACATCAATGCGGAACAGGTGATAGCGTCGGTTATCAATGTAACCGCGCCCATCATACTTGAACTGGAAGCGGTTTACGACAATCGGCTTCGGTTGTTCAGGATCGGCGGCGACGGAAGCGCCAACCTCCGCAGAGGCGATGATCGTCTTGCCGTCCGGCGACAGCGCGTACTCGCTAACGCTGCCTTTCAGCTTTGTGACCTGCCGGGCTTTGCCGCCCGTTGCCGGAATGACGAAGATCTGCGCCTCTTCGTTTTCGGTTGCGTCGCTTAAGAATGCGATGACATCGCCGCCATAGGCCGGCGCCCATTCGCTTTGCTCGGGTGTTTTTGTTAGGTGCTCCGTTTCGCCGTCCCAAGATGCCCGCCAGAGATCGCTGACGGTCGCGTCTGTCTCGAGATTGTGCGTCGACGCCGTGTAAGCGATGTATTCGCCGTCGGGGGAAAACGCCGGTTCAGTGATGTCTACAAGTTGATGAACATCGTCAAGCGTGATTGCGGATTTGTCCTGCGCATGGAGCGGCGCTGAAACGAAGAGGAGGATCGCCAGTATGTATCGCTGCATGCAGTGCATCCTGTGTAACGGCGTTGTGCCTGTGTTTATGCGCGGCTTTGAAAGCCTCCGAGGAAGGCGCTGAGATTGCCGCCGAGTTCGTCACATGGATAGCCGCCTTCCTGAATGATCACCGTTGGAAGGTTTAGGGCGCTGGCAATCATTTCGCCGATCTTTGCAAAACCTCCGGTCGTAACGCCAAGCCCGGCGATAGGATCGCCTTCATAGGCGTCGAGCCCAAGGGCGATGACCAGTGCGTCCGGATTGAATGCTGTGACCTTTTTCAATGCAGTTTGTAGCGCTTCGAGAAAGGCGGAATCATTTGCGCCGCGCGGCAGTGGCAGGTTGAGGTTGGAGCCGTCGCCGTTGCCTGCGCCTGTCTCATCTGCGTAGCCCCAGAAAAACGGATAAAAACGCACAGGGTCGGCATGGAGCGAGACGGTCAGGACATCATCGCGGTCATAAAAAATATCCTGCGTGCCGTTGCCGTGATGAAGGTCGACGTCAAGAATAGCGACACGCGCATGGGTTTTGCGCAGCGCAGCGGCGGCTATAGCTGTGTTGTTCAGATAACAAAATCCACCCGCAGTCTCTGCATTGGCGTGATGGCCCGGCGGCCGGCACAGGGCGTATGCGGCGCGTTCTCCGTCGAGCACAAGTTGCGCCGCATGGTCGGCGCTCCATGCGCTCCATTGGGCGCTGTCCCACGTGTCGGCAGAGATCGGCGCAGAGGCATCAATCATGTGCCATCCGGCTTGCGCCACAACCGAGTCCGGATAGCCGCGGCGATGATAGGGGTGAATGTTCGGCGTCACGGCTTCCGACGCGCCCTTGATATGCGACCAGCGTTCATGGGCGCGCGCGAGAAAACTGAGATACCGCTGCGTATGAACGGCAAGTATCGGCGCTTTTCCGTACTTCTCCGGGCGTACGATCTCGCAGCCAGCATCCTTGGCGCCTTGAAGCAGCATGGCGATGCGTTCGGGCCGTTCCGGATTTTTCTGCGGCACGCCATTGACCAGATAGGACGGCGGGTAGTGACGCTTCTGTTCGTCTTCCGCGAGCACCGCTTTCATCAAGTTTGTCCGTTCACTGGAAGGTTGAGGTCCGCCGCCAGCCGGTCCAGCGCTGTGCTGAGTTTATCGATGATTTCGTCAACATGTGTTTCATCACTCACCATCGGCGGACAGACGAGGAAATGATCACCTTCATAGCCGCCGCGCGTCCGCCGCGAATAGATGATGAGCTGTTCTTCATAAGCGTATTCAACCAGCCTGGCGAAGGCGTTTGCATCTTTTGGCAAGGGAGTCATGGTTTCGCGATCGGCGACAAGTTCGAACGCCAGCAGCAGGCCCTTGCCGCGCACATCTCCGATAAAAGGATAGCGCGCCATCAAGGCTTCAAGGCGAGATCTCAACAGCGCGCCGATGCGCGCCGTGTTCGCCATCAGATCCTGTTCGAGGATTTCATGCAAGACAGCGAGACCCGCCGCACAGGCGAGGGGATTGCCGGCGTATGTGTAGCCATGCATGAATCCGCCTGCGCCAACAACGGCGTCAACAATGTCGCGCCGGGCGATCATCGCGCCGAGCGGGACATAACCTGCGCCGAGACCTTTCGCGAGGGCGATAATGTCGGGCTTTTGATTCCAGTGCTCAGCGGCGAGAAATTTCCCTGTGCGGCCGACGCCGGTCATCACCTCGTCATAGATGAGCAGCACGCCATACTCGTCGCATATGTCGCGGATGCGCTGATAGTAACTGTCTGGCGCAACCAGCGCGCCGGTGGAGGCGCCGCCGACCGGCTCCATGATAAAAGCGAGCACGTTTTCCGGGCCGAGCGCTTCGATCTTGTCGCGCAGCAAATCGGCGTATTTATAGCCGCGCGCTTCGTCGCTGAGATTGTCGCGATCGAGATAAGCGCGCGGCGCTGGAATCTTCGGCATGTCGCGCAACATGGGCGCGAAAGGATCATTGAGCGGCGCGTAACCGGTGACCGCGAGCGCGCCGAAGGTTGAGCCGTGATAGGATGGAAACCGCGAGATGACTTGCGTGCGTTTTGTCTCGCCATTTGCAATCGCGTATTGCCGCGCGAGTTTGATGCAGCTTTCAACAGCTTCCGATCCGCCCGACGCAAAGAACACCCGGTCCAGTCCGGAAGAGCACAATTTTGACAATGCCGACGCTAGTCGCTCGGCAGGCTCGTTTTCAAAATGCAGTCGGTAGCCGAAGGTGGTCGCGTTCATCTGCTCGCGCATGGCGGCGAGAACGCGCGGATTGCCGTGGCCTATATTCGAGACCATGGCGCCGGACGAGCCGTCGAGAAAACGCCGGCCGTCACGATCCCAAATATACACGCCTTCCGCGCGGGCGATAAACGGACGGCGCCCGCCGGACTGATAAAACAAATGCGACGGCGTTTCGCGCGACCACTCGAACAGGCGTTTAATGTCAGCTGACATGATTTGCTCTGGGTTGGTTCTTGAGTGGCTCTGGCGATCTCGATTTAAGCGTGAAAAGAAGCGGGCATGCCGGTGGTGATGCCAGCGCCATAGACCCGTTCTGACAGCGGCGTCGCATTGATCTTCTGAATCAGCATGGAAACGAATTCCTGTTCGGCGCGATTAAGCTGGGTCTGAGGATTCACGACAGCGTAAATGTCGATTTCCGGAAGATCTTCATAGGGCGGCAACTGCCAGAGCAGGCCGTCGTTCACATCGCGGTCCACCACATGAATCGGCAGCGCGGCGATGCCGAGCCCGGCGATGGTCATCCGCCGCACCTCTTCGAGGTTGTTTGACATGCCCGCAGGCGGTGAGGCGAAGGATGCGCTTTCGCGCAGCATGGCGACGGGGCGCAAGACGTCTTCCAGCCGGTCCGTATCAAACGAAACGCTGCGTTCGCCTTCAAGATCGTCGAGGCTGATATCGCCGCGGCCAAACAGGCGGTGAGTTGGTCCGCAGAAGAAGCCGAAGCTTTCGCGGAACAGATGGTGATAGTCGAGGCCGGGCTCCTGATCGCGCACAAGACAGACGCCGATAGCGCTGCGTTTGGCGCGGATCGATTCAAGAATGCTGCGGCTTGAATTGACAGTGATGGCGATGGTTGTATTGGGATAGCGGGATTGAAATTCCGTCAGCGTTTCGTCGATGAGCGGCGTCGTCACATGGGTCGCCATGGCGATCGCAACGGTGCCGGAAACATCGTCCATCTCTTCTTCGAGCAAGGCGGTGAGACGCTCAATCGAACCGAACATCTGCGTGACCTGATCATACAGCGCGCGGCCATGGGCGGTAGGTTCGAAACTGCGCGGGCCCCGTTCGATCAGCCGCCGCCCCAGGGTCTCTTCCAGGCGGCGCAGGGCGTTGGAAACGGTGGGCTGTTTCAGCTTCAGCCGCCGGGCAGCCTCCGTAATGCTGCCAACGTCCATGATGACCATGAACGACCGCAACAGGTTCCAGTCGAGCCGCCATGCGAGGTCGTCAGCAGGGTTGCGGTCGGGATTGGTGTTCTCCTGATCGTGCGTCGGCGTCATATTATCATTCCATCACACTATAATTGAAATCGCCTTTATTGATTGACAGAATGCCTGAAAAGGGTGCGGCCAGGCAATATGAAAAATTCAACAAACGGCTCGATGACGCGAGAAAGTACTGAAAAACCCGGCGTCGGCGCGGGGAGAAAGGTGATTATCACCTGCGCGGTGACCGGGTCGATCCATACCCCGACCATGAGCGACCGGCTGCCTGTAACGGCAGATGAAATCGCCGAGGCGTCAATCGGGGCGGCCAAAGCCGGGGCGGCGATCATCCATCTGCATGCGCGCGATCCAGAAACCGGCGCGCCAAGCGCCGACCCCAACCATTTTCGTCCGTTTCTGGACAAGATCGCAAGGGAAACCGATGCGATTATCAACATCTCCACCGGCGGCAGTTCAGTCATGCCGCTTGATGTGCGGCTAGCGCCGGCGCGGCAATTCGCACCGGAAATGTGTTCACTGAATATGGGGTCGATGAATTTCGGCACCTTTCCAATGCTCGACAAATTCAGCGAGTGGAAACACAACTGGGAGCCGGAATTGCTGGCTGCGACCCGCAGCCGCGTATTCAAAAACTCCTTCGAAGACATCGAAGCGATCATTGACGACCTCGGCAACCAACGCGGCGCACGGTTTGAATTTGAATGCTACGACCTTGGTCAGATTGAAACGCTTGGCTTTTATGTAAAGCGCGGCCTGATCAATGGGCCGATTTATGTACAGTTCGTTCTTGGCGTGCTTGGCGGCGCGGGCGCCAGCGTTGAGAACCTCGTGGCGATGAAATCCTGCGCAGACCGTCTCTTGCCGTCAGGCTATCATTTCTCCGTGCTTGCGGCTGGCGGCAAACAGATGGCGCTGGCGACCATGGGCGCCATTATGGGCGGCAATGTTCGCGTCGGTCTTGAAGACAACCTCACCATCTCACCCGGCGTGCTGGCGGAATCGAACGCCCAACAGGTCGCAAAAATCAGGCGAATCGTTGAGGAATTGGGTGGAGAGGCGGCAAGCCCCGATGAAACGCGCGCGCTGCTTGCCTTGAAGGGGCGGAACAAGGTCAAGTTCTAAATGACGGCGAACGACATTCTCATTCGCGATGCGACGCCCGCGGACGCTGAAATCATTCAGTCTATGATTGCAGGGCTGGCGAAAGACGTGTCCGGACCGGATCAGGTTCTGACGGTCGAGGACGTGAAGCGATACGGCTTTGGCGCCGATCCGGACTTCTTTACGCTGATAGCTGAAATCGATGGGTCCGCTGCCGGGTTGGCGCTTTATTTTAATGAGTTTTCGACCTGGCGCGGCCGTCGCGGTGTTTACCTCCAGGACCTCTATGTCATGCCGGATGCGCGCGGCCGCGGTGTTGGTGAAGAACTGATCAGGCAGCTTGCGATTGAGGCGAAATCGAACGGTGCAGTTTATTTGCGCCTTGCGGTGGATGCGGAAAACGAAGATGCGGCCCGCTTTTACGAACGGCTCGGATTCACGGAAGCCGATCGCGACCGGATTTTCATTTTGAAGGACAAGGCGTTTCAGGATTGTGCGGCGAGCGAATGATCGCGCCCGACGGGAGACACAGATGAACAGACTGCTGCTGCTTGGCGCCTTGGTGTTTCCCCTGACGGGAGCTTTTCTGGGAACACCAGCCTTGGCCGAGGCGCGCGAGCCGGTCCTGAAGCAGGTCAAGGTTCCGCATAATTATTACTGGCGCGAGATGTATGTGCCGCACCTGACCAGCACGCCGTCATCGCTCGACTGGACTGCGGACGGAAAAGGCCTCGTCTATTCCATGCAGGGCCGCCTCTGGCGCCAGCGCATCGGGGATGAGACGGCGACGCAGATGACGACCGGCGCGGGCTATGATTATCAGCCCGATGTTTCTGCGGACGGAAAGCGCGTCGCCTTCACCCGTTACGAAAACGACGCCTATGAGATCGTCATTCGCGATTTGCGCTCGGGGCGCGAAACGAAAGTCACGCAGAATGGCGCGGTCAATATCGAGCCCCGCTGGTCGCCGGACGGATCGCGCATCGCTTATGTGACGACGGACGACACCGGGCATTTTCATATCGCGATTGCATCTATCGAGAACGGTGCATGGGTGAGCACGCGCTGGCGCGAGGAACGCACCAGCGAAACGCCGCGTTATTATTATGCGCAGATTGATCATGAGTTGAGCCCGTCGTGGTCGCCGGATGGTGAAAGCCTATTGTTCGTCGCCAACCCGGAGGCGGGATATGGGTCCGGATCAATCTATCGCCAGCGTGTCGACTTGAGCGAACCGGCTGAACTGCTTGTTGATGAGGAAACCGCATGGCGCACGCGGCCCGATTGGTCGCCCGACGGCAAGCGCATCGCCTATTCTTCTTTCGTGGGTCGGCAGTGGCATCAGCTCTGGATGACTTACGCCGACGCGCAAAATTACCCGCTCGCATTCTCCTATGGCGATTATGACATTGACGCCGTGCGCTGGTCGCCTGACGCAAAACGTATCGCCTACATCTCAAATGAGAGCGGAACCGGCGAGATCGTCATTCAGGACGTCGTCGGCGGCGCGCGCCAGACGATGGAAATCGGTAAGCGCAGAACCGCGCAGCCCATGGGCGAACTCACGCTGAGCATTGTCGATGAAGACGGCGAAGCGAGCCCGGCGCGCCTCTCCATTCGCGGCGCTGATGGGCGCTATTACGCGCCGGACGATGTCATGATCCATGCCGACGATTATTATGATCGCGATTTGTCGGCGAGCGAGCCGCGATATTTTCATGCAAGCGGCGAGGCGACGATTTCGCTGCTGGCCGGCGCGGCGGAAATCACCGTCTGGCGCGGCATGGCCTATGAAACCGCCAATGTGAAAATCAACATTGCGCGCGGACAACCGGCGACAGAAACGATCACGCTTTCAAGGCTTGATCACGCCGACTCATTCAATGGCTGGCGGTCGGGCGATGTGCATGTCCACATGAATTACGGCGGCGTCTATCGCATGACGCCGGAGAAATTGGCGAAGCAGGCGGACGCGGAAGACCTCGATCTTGTATTCAACCTGATCGTCAACAAGGAGCAACGCATTCCCGATATTGATTACTTTACGCCGGCGCCGTTCAGCCCGGAAGGAACGAGCGCGACCATTCTTCATGCGCAGGAATTCCACACCAGCGTCTGGGGGCATATGGGCCTGCTTGGCCTCAAGGATCATTTCCTGCTCGGCGATTACGTCGCCTATCCGAAGACGGCGCTGCACAGTTTCTATCCTGACAATGCAACAATCGCCGATCTTGCCCGCGCGCAAGGGGCGCTTGTCGGCTATGTTCATCCGTTCGATCCGCCGGCGCCCGAGCCCTTGTCGGACCGGCGGCTTACGCATGCGCTTCCGGTCGATGCGGTGCTCGGCAAGATCGATTACCTCGAAATCGTCGGGTTTGCCGATGCGCTGACCACGGAAAGCGTCTGGCACAAATTGCTGAACACGGGGCTGCGCATTCCCGCCGCCGGCGGCACAGACGCCATGACGAATTATTCGTCTCTGCGCGGCCCGCTGGGTCAAAACCGAACTTACGTGTGGGCGGATGATTCTGACGATCCGGTAGAAGAAACCGCGAACTGGCTGGCTGGGCTAAAGGCCGGCAAATCCTTCGCGACGAACGGTCCGCTGGTGTCGTTAACGCTGGACGGAGAAGGGCCGGGCGCTGAACTGCGCAAACCGCGCGGCGTGCAAACATTTTCTGTGAAAGCCTTGATGACATCACTTACACCAGTCGATGCGGTCGACGTGATCGTCAATGGCGAAGTCGCGCAGACGATCCCGCTATCGCAAGACCGCAAGTCTGCGGTGTTTGAAAGCGAGCTTAGGCTCGATGAAAGCGCATGGGTGACCTTGCGCGTCTATGCAAAAAGCGCGTCGCCGCTGGTGTTCGACAATTATCCTTACGCCACTACATCACCAATTTATGTGACCCTTGGCGGCAAGCCGGTGCGATCGCGCGATGACGCCGATCATTTCATCGCCTGGATCGACAAACTCGAAGCCATTGCCAAAGACGGCGAATACAACACCGACGATGAGCGCAAAGCGGTGCTGCAAAACCTCGCCGCTGCACGCCGCGCCTTCGAGAAGCGTCGCTGATGGGAAAGCCAGTCCCGTTCTTCGTTGCGGTGATTCCGGTTCTCGTGCTGGTTGGTTTGATGGGCTGCGCCGTCTGGCTGTTCGGAGATGCGTCGGCGGCAGGCCCGGCGCAGATCGTTTTGCTCGTCGCGGCGGCGGCAGCCAATATCATCGGCCTTTGTTACGGCATGAAATGGTCGGCGCTGGAAGACGCGGTGGTAACCGGCGTGTCGCGCGCGATCCCGGCCTCGCTCATCCTTCTGGCTGTCGGCGCGTTGATCGGCAGCTGGATGATGTCGGGCACGGCGCCGGCGATGATCTATTACGGCCTGTCGCTGATTTCTCCGCAATGGTTTTATCCTGCGGCGGCGATCATCTGCGCGATCATTTCCGTATCGATTGGCTCGTCATGGACGACGGCGGGTACGGTCGGCCTCGCGCTGGTCGGCGCGGCGGACATTATGGGCCTGTCGCCGGAAATTACCGCAGGCGCGGTCATCGGCGGGGCCTATTTCGGCGACAAGCTTTCGCCGCTGTCGGACTCGACCAATCTTGCGGCGGCCGTGGTCGGCGTCGATCTTTTCACCCATGTCCGCCACATGCTGACAACCACGGTTCCGGCGCTCACCATCGCCGTCATCATCTATGCGGGGTTTTCGCTGACGCGCGGCGGCGAGGCGGCGCCGGTAGAAGTCATTGCGCAAACGCGCGCGACGCTCGATGCGGCCTATGATCTCGGACCGATGTCCATGCTGCCGCTGGTCGCAGTCTTAATCCTCGCGATCCGGAAATTTCCGCCATATCCGACCATCGCAATCGGCGCGCTGCTCGGCGGCGTTGTCGCGGTGTTGCAGCAACCAGAGATCGTGCGCGGCTTTGCGGACCCCAATGGCGACTTGCCGATCGCAGCGGCGCTGTTCAAAGGCGTATGGCAGGCGATCGCCACAGGTTTCCAGTCCAGTCTCGGCGTCGCCGAACTCGACCGGCTCTTAACCCGCGGCGGCATGGCCAGCATGATGACGATCATCTGGATGGTGATCGCTGCGCTGAGCTTCGGCGCGGCTATGGAAGCGACGGGGTTGCTCGAACGGCTGACCGCGCCGCTGTTGCGCTTCATCAAGGGCGTCGGCTCGCTGGTGACGGCGACCGTCATCACCTCAATCATGATGAATATCGTTTCCGCCACGCAATATATGGCGATCATCATTCCCGGCCGGATGTATGTGAAGGAATATCAAAAGCGCGGGCTGGCGCCGGTCAATCTCTCGCGCACGGTCGAGGATGCGGGGACGATGACTTCGGCGCTGGTGCCCTGGACCACCTGCGGCGTCTTCATGGCCGGCGCGCTCAATGTGGCGACGTTCGACTATTTGCCATACGCCTTCATGAACATGCTGAACCCGCTGTTGGCGGTGCTTTATGGCTTCTTCCGAATCGCGCTGGTGCCCGACAGAAAAACGGCGCCCGCAGGCGCCGCCGTTCCGGCCTAGAGCAGGTAAATCACCACACCCTCATCCTGAGGAGCAAAATATTCCTCGTCCTTCGCGACGCGTTCACTTTGTGAACGCCCTCAGGATGAGGAAGGTTTTGTGTCGCGAAGGATCGGAGGATTGCGCCGGCTTATGAGTTGAAGGCTTCCTGAATTTTTTCCCGCGACGGTTTTTCCCGCGAACGGGCGAGGGGGATGGTCTCGCGCATCTGCTTGGCGAAGTGGCGCAGACAGATCTCAGACTTGCCGAGCGGTCCTTGCGCGAAGCTTTGCGAGCCCATGCCCGCCTGCACGCGCTCGATCAATCCCTTGTCCTCAAGATTAACGTTGCGGTTGATGCGGCCGTTCAAGTAACGAGCCGCCTTCATTTCGCGGCGATCATCGTCAAGAGCGTAGGCGCTCTCGCGCAACACGCAACTTGTCGGCGTTAAGGGGATGAACTGCATGAAGTCGACCTGATCAGCGTAAACATCGAACATTAGCCCCGGCCAGAGTTTGTAATAGGTCCACATATGTTGGCGCTCTTCCGGCAGATGATCCACATGCGGCAAAAATTTCCGGTAGGCGTTATTTGACCAGGACGCCATCTGTCCCGTTTTCACTTCACTGAATATCTTATGGACGCCGCGATCAATGGTCAGGCGATACGAATCGCCGAGCAAGCCGTGCAACCCGTCATGAGCGACGCGGATATGCAGCGCATCCACATAGTTATCTGTGGCGTTCTTCCAGTTCACCTCGCGGATGCGATTGCCGACCTTGCGGAGCGGTTTCATCTCCGCGGTCCTGTAGATCGCGAGCTCCTCCGCGATCGGCGCCATATATTCTTTTAGCGACGGGCCGCCCGGTGTGAAGCGAATGAACACGAAACCGGCGAAGCTGTCGGTCTCGACCGGGGTTAATCCGTGGTCGGCTTTGTCGAAGTTTTCATATTGCTCAAGATAGGGAACACCCGAGAGTGTGCCGTCGAGCTGATAGGTCCAGGCGTGATAGGGGCAGGTGAGGCTGCGGCCGCAATTTCCGTGATCGCCGTCGACCATGCGCGCAGCGCGATGGCGGCAGACATTGTGAAAGCCGCGAACAACGCCGTCCTTGCCGCGCACGACAAACGCGATCTCATTATACATCTTGAAGGTCAGATAGTCGCCGATCTCGGTCAGGTCGCTTTCATGACCGACCAGATGCCAGGCTGGGAGAAACACTTTCTCGCGTTCGAGCTCGAAAAAGTCCTGATCATTGTACAACCATGCAGGAAGGCTCTGCGCGTCTTCATCCGCGACCAGCACCAGTTTTGCTCTTTGTTCCGCTGTCGTGCTCATACGATGCATTCCCTTACTTGGCGCCCGTGCCGGCGCCGGTCTTGATGATAATCATGTCGCCGCTGGCAAAGGCGGGCAAAATCTCGTGAAGCTGATCCAGCGTCACTGCATTCACTGCGGTGGCGTAGGCATCAGTCTCCATCATATCATGGCTGGCCCATATGTCGGCAAGGGCCGCCGTTAGCTCTTCATTGCTCTGGGCGGCGCTGATCCGGCGGCCGATCAGATGGCGTTTCGCCTCGGCCAGTTCGGCTGGCGTCGGCGGTTCGGCGACAAAGCGTTCCAATTCGGCCCTGATGAGCGCTTCCAGCGCATCCTGTTTGGCCGGGTCGACGCCGATCGAGAGGGTGGCAAGGCCGTCTCCCGTGGAGCCGCCGCGATAGTCGGCGCCGATATAATAGGCGAGGCCGCGATTGGAGATCGCTTCCTCGCCGAGCCGGCCGCCATAATCATGGGCGAAGAGGTACAGCGCCATTTCCCACGCCAGCGCCTTCGGATCGCTGCGCGCGGGCGCGGCGGCCATGTAGCCAAGTGCGGCCTGTGCCTTGCCATCCGGGATGGAAGCGATGATATCGCCCGCCGATGCGCGAAGCTTGGTTTGCAGGTTGCTCGGTTGCGGCGCGCCAAGCTTGGCGGCGAATTTTTTGGCGGCGGTTTCCGGGTCTACATCGCCTGCAATCGCAGCGAAGACCGGCGCCGGCGTTGCGTCTGTACCATGCGTTTCAAATCGCGCGGCGAGAATTTGCTCTAGGCGCGTTGCGGGGTCGCTGCTGCCGGCGCCGGTTGCTTTTGAGACTGTTGCTTTGCTGATCGCGGTTTGGGTTTGCGCGAGCAGCGCATCGAATTCGGCATTCAAGCCTTTCACTGAAACCGAGGTCATGCCCGGCGCCGGATCATTGGCGGCGCAAAGCGTGCATTCATAAAGGCCCGGGAGGACGGTTTTGATCGCGACGGTTGGTGACAAGGAAGAGGGACGGACGGTGACGTTATTGATAGTTTGCGAAGCCGGAGCAGAGTTGTTCGCCGGTGATGCTTCGCCGGGACGCGCGTCGGCGATGATCAGGCTGGCGACAGGTTCAGCCGGCGGCGAGGCGGTCTCATTCGTCGGAACGAACCAGCCCACCGTGCGGCGGTTTTGGTGCAAGTATGTGCTGGCGATGCGTTGAACGTCTTCGGCAGTGACCGATGCGATGGACTCTTCCAGCGTCAGCAATTGGTCGAGCGTGCCGATGGCCTCGAAATAGGCGAGCTGATGCGCCGCGTCTTCGGTGGTCTCTAGGTCGAGAACCAGTTCGCGCAGCACTTGCTCCTTTGCGGCGGCGAGGCGCGCGTCGCTTATGGTATTCGCTGCGATGCCGTCCAGCGCTCGCTGTATGGCGCTTTCAATTTTGGTTTCGTCTGCGCCTGTACCGGCGGAACCAGCGATGAGAAACACATAAGGCTGGGCGGTTGCGATGAACCATGTGCGAATGTCGGCGGTAACGCCGGCGAGAGATGATCCTTCGGCGACAGGCGTGCCCCAGTCGTTTTGCAAAAACGAAACGCCGCTGGAGGCGCCTGCCAACGCCTGCAGCACCAGAAATGCAGGATAATCATCGCTGGAGGCGGCGGGGGACGGATAGGCGACGCGGAAAAGCTTGTATTGCGTTGCGCCTTCAAGGCGCACGCGCTTCTCGCCGGCGAATTTCGGTTCGCTATCGGGCGGCAAAACCGGTTCGGCCTTGCCCTTGAACTTGCCGAAAAGTTTTTTGACGCGCGCTTCGACCGCAACCGCATCGACATCGCCGGCGACGGCGAGCACGGCGGTCTTTGGCCCGATGCGTTTCTCGTAAAACTCGACAATGTCCGCATGGGTGATGGCGCTGACGTCGCCTTCATAGCCGATGGTGTTTTTGCGATAGGGATGAACGTCGAACGCGGCGGCCAGTGTCGCATCGAACAGGACCGTCGCGGGGTCGTTGGCGTAACCGTTCATTTCAGCGATCACTGCGCCGGTTTCCGCTGCAACGTCGTCAGGGTCGAGGTCGAGCCGGCCAAGCCGGTCGGCTTCGATGCGCAGCAAAAGGTCAAGATCGTCTTTCGGCGCCGTCGCGAAAAACGTGATCGTATCGATCCAGGTATAGCCGTGCCATTCGCCGCCGGCCGCATAGATATCGCTGACAAGGCCGGTTTCGGGGAAATTCTTCGACGAGCGGAACGCCATATGCTCGAAGAAATGTGCAAGCCCCATGCGCCCTTCCGGATCGTCGCGCCCGCCGGTTTTGTACGCCATCTGAACGCTGACCACGGGCAGTGCGTGATCTTCGAGAATGAGAAGCGTCAAGCCATTGTCGAGATGGGTGACGCGCACGCGGTCCAGCTCGATCGCTGCTTGCGCCTGTGATGCGACAAGCAGCGCAGCGACAAACAGAATATGTCGCAAGTCGATCAAAGCGCCGCTGCGCGCGCCGGAGCGCGGCCTTTGCCGATATCGCGGAGGATTTCGCGCGCCGCATTGTGGCCGGGCAGGCCGGTGACGCCGCCGCCCGGATGGGTTGACGAGCCGCACATGTAAAGCCCTTTGAACGGTCCGCGATAATCGGCGTAGCCGAGCACGGGGCGCGCGCTGAACAATTGGTCGATACCCAATTGCCCGTGGAAAATATCGCCGCCAACCAGCGCCAGTTTGCGCTCCAAATCGAGCGGCGTCAGCGCCATCTTGCCGATCACCGATGATTTGAAGTTCGGTGCGTAATCGTTGATCGTGTTGATGACCACGTTGGAAACGTCGTCGCGATGATCGTCCCAGTTTTTTCCGTCGGGCAATTCCGGGGCGAAATGCTGGCAGAAAAGGTTGGCCACATGCTGACCCTGCGGCGCCAGCGTATCGTCGTAAGTGCTTGGAATGTGCATTTCGATGACCGGCTTTTTCGCCCAGCCGGTTCGCCGCGCGTCCGTATAGGCGGTGTCGAGATAATCGAGGCTCGGCGCGATCATCACGCTCGCCTTATGATGAAGCTGCACGTCCGCGGAAGGGCGCGCCGTGAAATTCGGCAGTTCCGACATCGCCACATTCATGCGGAAAACGCCGGAACCGGACCGCCAGTTGCGGATTCGTTCGGCGAATTCGGCGGGCAGGGCGTCCTCCGGGATCAGCTTGCCGAACAGAAGCTGCGGGTGGATGTTCGACGATACCGCCTTGGCGCGGATCGGCGTTCCGTCCTCTAGCACAACGCCGACGGCATGCTCATTTTCAAGAATGACTTCTTTGACCGGCGCGTTGACGCGGATTTCGGCGCCCGCTTCGCGGCAGGCAGACGCCATCGCCTGCGTGATCGCGCCCATACCGCCGATTGCGTGGCCCCACGCGCCCTTGACGCCGTTCACTTCGCCGAAGACGTGATGCAGCAGCACATAGGCCGAGCCCGGCGTGTAGGGGCTACAATAGGCGCCGGTGATCGCGTCGAAGCCGAGAATGCCCTTGATCGAATCCAGTTCAAACCAGTTGTCGAGAATTTCCCCGGCGCTCTTGCCGAACAAGTCGATCAGATCGCGCTGGCCTTCAATGCCGAGCTTGTGGGCGCGTTTGGCGAGCATCGCCGCAGAAAACATGTGGCGCACGCCGCCGCCAAGATTGGGCGGGGTTTCCATCAATGTCGAACGGAAGAGATCCACCAACTTGTCGAGGCGCTCATGATAAGCGGGATAGGCAGTCGCATCTTTCGGCGACAGTTTGCGGATGGTTTCGATATTCTCGGCGCTGTCGCGCCCGAGCAGCAGACTATTTCCATCAAGCGTCGGCGCGAAATACGACATCGGCCGCAAGATGACTTTAAGGCGGTGACGCGCCAGTTCCATGTCGGAAATGATTTTCGGATTTAAGAGGCTCACCGAATAGCTGGCGACGGAGTTGCGGAAACCGGGATGAAACTCTTCGGTCACCGCCGCGCCGCCGACAATCTCGCGGCGCTCAAGGATCAGCACTTTGCGTCCCGCCTTGGCGAGATAGAAGCCGCAGACGAGGCCGTTATGACCGCCGCCAATGATGATCGCGTCGTAATTTGAAGACATGAAAGCCTGACCGTTCCGGGGAATGACTGCATTCTCAGGGGCTATAAATTCCCTTGTTTTTCAGTCTATTACGGTGCAATTGGAAAGGCTAGGGCGCAATGGGAACGCGGCATTAAAAACCGGGGTTTGCACGCCGCCAGTCGACAAAGGATTTCAACCCTTCGGCAATCGGCGTTGATGGATTGAAACCGTAGTCGGCGGAAAGCCTCGCAACGTCCGCATAAGTCTCAACAACATCGCCCGGCTGCATCGGCAGCATCTCTTTGGCAGCAGATTTGCCGATGGCGCTTTCAAGTGCGGCGATGAAATCCATGAGTGCGACCGGCGTGTGGTTGCCGATATTGTAGAGCCGGTGCGGACGTTCGTCGGCGCCGAAAGCGGGAGCTTTGTTTGCGATTTTTTCAATGCAAACCGTGACGTCGTCAATATAGGTGAAATCTCGGCGCATCTTTCCGTGATTGAAAACCGGAATTTGCTCGCCTTTAAGGATTTTGTCCGTAAACGTCCAATAAGCCATATCGGGACGGCCCCACGGTCCGTAAACAGTGAAAAAGCGCAGCCCCGCCTGTTTGATCCCGTAAAGATGCGCGTAGGTCGCGCTCATAAGTTCATCGGCGCGCTTGGTGGCGGCGTAAAGGGAAACGGGCCCGTCCACCGGATCGGTTTCGCTGAATGGAATCTTGGTGTTGCCGCCGTAGACAGAGCTCGATGAGGCGTAGATCAAGTGAGAAAGGTTTTTCGAATGACGGCACGCTTCCAGCACCGACAGATGCCCGTTGAGATTGGAATGCGCGTAGGCGTAAGGGTTGTCGATGGAATAGCGAACGCCTGCCTGCGCCGCGAGGTGAATGATAACATCCGGCGCCTCGCTTTGCACCAATGCTGAAAACGCCGGCGCGTCGGCAATGTCGATCGCATGAACCTTCACGGCGGCGCCCAGCGCTGCAGCGCGGGCATGCTTTAGTGCGGGATTATAATAGTCATTGAAATTGTCCGCGCCGGTCACGTTCCACCCGGCGTCAACGAGCCGCCTGGCGGTGTGATAGCCGATGAAACCGGCGGAGCCTGTGATCAGTGCTTTTTTCAATGTGTCATCCAATGTCGTCAAAGATCCGCAAAAGCGATGTGGTCGTGCAAGCATATGGCCGCATCCGCCGTTTTGGCCAACTCCTAGCCGAGGCGTCTCACGACAAAACCGCTGTGCGCCGGCGCTGCGCCGGGCCCGGTGTTGTCCGGCAGACCCGTTGCCAGCCAAGGGGAACCATCACCAGTGAGGGAACTGGGGAGCGCCTGGTCTTTCGCAGACAGGTTAAAGACGCAGACCAGCTTTTCTCCGCCGCCCTCACGGACGAAGGCCAGCACCCCGTCGGGCGCATCAAGGAACCGGAGCGATCCGTCGCGCAGGGCGGGCGAGGCGCGGCGCAGGGCGATGGCGGCGCGGGCGAAGCTCAGCACGGAGGCAGCGTCCAGTTCTTGTTTTTCGACCGCCAGCGGGAGGTGGCCGGGATCTATGGGAAGCCATGGCTTTGCGCGGGAAAAGCCGCCATTTTTTCCCGCGCTTTCCCACGGAATGGGCGTTCGCGCGCCATCGCGGCCGAGCGTTTCCGGCCAGTTGGCGATGGCTTCGGGGTCCTGAAGGTCTTCAAAGCCGACATCCGCCTGCGGCAGCCCCAGCTCTTCACCCTGATAGATGAAAATATTGCCGCGAAGGGCGAGGAGCAGGAGGAGATAGAGCTTGGCCGCCTGACTCTGATTGGCATCCTGCGCCCAGCGCGAAATGCAGCGCGGGGCGTCATGGTTTGAAAACGCCCATGAAGGGAACGCCTCGCCTTCTACATCGCTCCATGCCGACAAAGAGCGAATGACTTGTTTCGTCGTCAGCTTGTCCGCGTAGAGAAAGTCAAAATTATAGGCGGTGGTGAGATGGGCTTCTCCCGCGGTGAACGCCTTCATTTCCCTGTGCGCGTTGGCGCCGACCATCTCCGCCACCGTGAAGATGTTTTTATATTGGTCTGTGACAGCGCGAATGCGCTTGAGAAACTCCGGAATATCGGTATGCGATTGATTGTAGCGGTGCTCCTGAAAATCAAAGGTGCGCTTCGGCGCGCGGTCGCCAGTCTTTGCCGACGGGTTATCGCGCAGCTGCGGATCGTGCATTGCAAAGTTGAGCGCATCCAGCCGGAAGCCGTCGACGCCGCGATCAAGCCAGAACCGCGTCACGGCGAGCAAAGCGTCCTGCACGGCCGGGTTATGCAGATTCAGGTCTGGCTGACTGGTTAGGAAATTGTGCAGATAATACTGACCGCGCCGGGCATCCCATTCCCAGGCGACGCCGCCGAATACCGACATCCAGTTATTGGGCGGCGTTCCGTCCGGCTTGGGATCTGCCCAGACATACCAGTCGGTCTTGGGGTTGGTCAGGTCGCGGCGGCTCTCGGCAAACCACGGATGCTGGTCGGAGGTATGCGAATACACCTGATCGATGATGATCTTGAGATCGAGCTGGTGCGCTTTTGAAATGAGCGCATCGAAATCCGCCATCTTGCCGAACACCGGATCGACGTCGCAGTAATCGGAAACGTCATAGCCGAAGTCGCGCATGGGCGAGGTAAAGAATGGCGACAGCCAAACGCCATCGACGCCAAGGCTCGCCACATAGTCGAGTTTTTGCGAAATGCCGCTGAGATCGCCAACGCCGTCGCCATTGGAATCAAGGAAACTGCGCGGATAGATCTGATAGATCACGGCGCCTTTCGGCCAGGGCGCATTATGCTGCGTGCTGCGGCTCATGCCTGTTCATGCCGTGCGGCGGCTCTTCTCGTCAATTGGCGTCCGGTTATCGCTTTGCGCCGGTGAGAACAGGACTATGATCTGCAGCGTATGGTTCGCTTTGAAAAAACAGTGCTGCAGATCGTGCCGCGCCTTAACGCGGGCGGCGCCGAGCGCACAACGCTGGAAATCGCCGAGGCGGTGGTCCGCGCCGGAGGCCGGGCGCTGGTGTTCAGCGAAGGCGGACGGCTGGAAGAAGCGATCCGCAACGCCGGCGGGGAAATCATCCTTGGCCGGGCGGCGTCGAAAAATCCGCTGACGATCTGGGCCAATGCCGGGCTGATTGGCGAAATTATCCAGCGGGAGACGGTTGATATCGTTCACGCCCGCTCGCGCGCCCCGGCCTGGAGCGCCTATTTCGCAACCCGACGCACCGGCGCCGCCTATGTGACCACCTATCATGGGGCCTATTCAGCGGCAGGGCCGGCCAAGCGGTTTTACAATTCGTCCATGTTGCGGGCTGATCGGGTGATCGCCAATTCGCGCTTTACAGCGGACCGGATTGCAGCGCTGGGCGGGATTCGACCGGACCGCATCACCATCATTCCGCGCGGCGTCGACACCGATCTGTTTGATCCGAAAAAGATTTCCGCTGACAGGGTTAACGCGCTGGCGGCGCATTGGGGTATTGGGATGGGCGTTGGGGAAAATCGGGGATTCAGGCTGTTGCTGCCGGCCCGGCTGACCCCCTGGAAGGGGCATGAGACGGCGATTGCCGCCGTCAAAGCGGCGAAAGCGGCGTTAAGTGAGCGCGACGCCACTGGCCAAAGCCCCGCTTTATCGCTAGTTTTTTGCGGGGGTGCGCAGGACCGTCACGCTTATGAGCGGCGGTTGCGCACGGTGATTGACGAATGTGGGGTTCGCGACATGGTCCATCTGGTTGGCGATTGCGCCGACATGCCGGCCGCCTATGCGTGGGCGGACGCTGTCCTCGCGCCGTCGGCAACCCCGGAAGCCTTTGGCCGGGTTGCAGTGGAGGCGGGAGCGATGGGCAAACCCGTGATCGCAACCAATCATGGCGGCGCGCTGGAGACGGTCATTGACGGCAAGACGGGTTTTCTGACCGCGCCAGGCGATGCGCAGGCCTTGTCGCAAGCCATCACAAAAGTCATTGATATGGGGCAAACGGCGCGCGCGGTCATGGGCGAGAACGCCCGCGAGCGGGTGACCAGTCTTTTTTCATCGGCGGCCATGTGCGACGCCACGCTCGGCGTGTATCGTTCGCTGCTGGCGGAACGGGCGTAATGGGGCGGCATGTTAGGGCGTAAACAAAACAATATTCTGGTTGTGAAAACGGACGGTTTGACAGCGTTCGTCGCCGCTGATCCTGCGTTTGAAGCGATCCGCAACGCGCATCCGAAAGCGAAGATCAGCCTGCTGACAACGCAAGGCCTGCAGCGCATTGCCCGCGCCTCGCCTTATTTCGATCAGGTAGCGGCGATGCCGAATCTGAAAGACGCCGAGGCGCGCAAGGAATTTGTGCGCCAGTTGAAAACGTCGAAGTTCGAACAGGTGTACGATCTTTCCGGCGACGATGCGGCGAGGCGGCTCAAAGCCGCGCTCGGTCCGTTCGGTCCGAAATGGCATTCTGCCGAGCCTTCGGGCAAGCCCGCCAAGGGCGCCCGCCCGGCGCCGCCAAACCTCGAAAAACTGGCGGCGAGCGCAGGGCTGTCGATTGAGGACAAGCTGCCGGATCTGAGCTGGGCGGTGACGGCGCGCAAAGACAGCGCCAACATGCAGCCCGCATGGTACGGAATCTCCGGTCCGTTCGGATTGCTGTTGCCCGGCGAAGCAGAGGCGAGCCGCTGGTCTGCTGCTGGCTACGCCGGCATCGCCCGCGAGATGAGCAAGGCTGGCATCATGCCGGTGCTGGCGGGGTCTAAGTCGCTGCACCATTTCGGCGATGAAATCGCCCATGAGGCGCCGCAGCTCGTCGATCTGACGGGTAAAACGGACCATCTGCAACTGGCAGCGCTGGCGCAGGAAGCGGCGTTCTTCGTCAGTGATTGCGCTGAGGAACTGCAACTGGCGCTCAGCGTTGGCTGCGAAGGGGTGGTGATCTGCTCCGCCAAACAGCCGTTTTCCGCCGAAGGCAGGCATATCGTCACCATGACCGCGCCTCAGGACAGAGCGGGGACCGGGCTCGCCGATGTCGATCCGGCCTTTGTCTGGCGTACGCTGAACAATATGGGACTGGTCGATCTCGGTCCGGCCCCTAAAGCCGCGCAAATCCGTTGACCGGCCATTTTCACCAGCGCCGGCCCATTGGCCCCGTTGATTGATGGGCCGAAAGCCTTATATATCCGCCCCTCTGTCGCATTTCGGGAACACGGTTAACCGTTTCTCACGGAAATGGCGTCAGAGCTTATATTTATCCGTTAGCAACCAATGGAGAGAAGTCCATAGCACGCAGACCTTTTAACGCCGCCCCGTCCAAAAACGACGGCCCGCGCATCAATGACGAAATCGACGTCCCGCAGGTTCTCCTGATCGACCATCATGGTGAAAAGCGCGGTGTCGTGAAAACCCCTGAAGCCATCGCCATCGCTGCTGAAGCCGGCCTTGATCTCGTTGAAGTGTCGCCGGGAACGGCGCCGCCCGTATGCAAGATCCTCGATTACGGCAAATTCAAATATCAGCAGCAGAAGAAAAAGGCTGAGGCCAAGAAGAAGCAGAAAATCGTCGAGATCAAAGAGATCAAGATGCGGCCGAATATCGACGACCATGACTATGAAGTTAAGGTCAAGGCGATGCGGCGCTTCTTCGAAGAGGGCGACAAGGTCAAGGTGACGCTGCGGTTTCGCGGACGGGAAATGGCGCATCAGGAGCGCGGTTCCGATCTCTTGAAGCGCGTGCAGGACGACTTTGAAGAACTGGCGAAGGTCGAGCAGTTTCCGAAATTCGAGGGCCGCCAGATCGTCATGGTGATGGCGCCTCGTTAAGCGAACGGCGCTGCATTAACCAGCTTCCAGAACCGCCCATAATGAATATGGGCGGTTTTGCTATTCTGAAACAACTTTGGCCCGTCCCTTGCTACGTCTGACCCGGAATGAAATTCGGCGCGCGGGCGTTTTAAGATGAACTGCGCGCTGGCCAGGGTTAACGTGCCATGGATATGCAAGCACTGACACAAATGATCGCCGCCGGTTGGCCGCTTGCGCTCGCGAGCTTTTTTGTCGGCGCGATTTTTGGCGGGCTGATGGCGAGAGGCGGCAAGGACGAGGCGGCTGCGCCGCGCCCGGTCCTGCGTCCTGGCGACGACGGTCTTACGGCGATTGCTGCGGAGTTGCAGGCGGCGCGCGAGTTGCTGGCCGAAGAGGAAGCCGAGGCGGGCGAGGTCGCCGAAAGCCTTCAAAAGCTCGACGACGCCATCAAACGCGCCAATGGCCGCCTCAAGCTGCTCAGCAAAGCCGTGAACCAGTCGAAATAGCCTGCTGTTTTGAGTTTGTGCGTGCGGCTACAGCCGCCTGCATTTTACACTTGGCGCAAGCGCAAACCTCTCGCCCGTATCGCGCCGCACCAGCAAACAGGCTGGCCCGCTTTTCATCATATCGAAAACAACAGGCATTGCGAGGCTGCGTTGTTCGTACGGACCGGGGCGCGGCGGCAACACGGTGATGGCCGATAGTTGGGTGGGATCTCCGGGACCGAGTTCAATGCTCGCGCGACCAAGTGCAAGCGCGAGTGTGGATTTGACCTCGGCCAGTGTTTCTTGATCGGCGGATTCCAGAACAGCGAGGGCCGGCGGCGGTGTCGATTGGCAGGCGCCGCCCAGCGCTATGAAGCTAATGCAGCTTGCAGCGATGCTTTTGAGAACCGTCACGGCGAATTCCCTTCCGGAGCATGTTAAGAAAACGCGGCAAGAAAGTATCCAGATCTGCTTGTATGATCCATCTGAAATTCAAACGGCTCTAGTGTGGCATTCTCATGTCGCGGTTGCTGTCCATGATGTTTTTTCTCGGCATAATTTCGATCTGCGCCTCGGATGGAGCGACGGCAATGCGCGCAGCAGCTAGCATCACTGGTGGAGGCGGACAGGAGCCGGTGGCGCGATAGTTGAGAGTGGCGGCGAGCAGCGCTTCATTCTCGTCGCCGAGTTCGTGGCCGAAGTCATCTGCGACGACGCAGCCCGGAGCCTTTACGCTGAACGCATCGCTTGAATTTTGCGGCGCAAAGCCGTCCGTATAGTCGCCGAAGTCTTTGTGGTTCACGCCCTGGAACTGGATTGTGTAATAGGTCTCGCCGCAATTATCCTGGGGGTAAAACCCGAATGGTTTGCCGCACGTCGTGCCGCCGATCAAAATCACTTCGACATCGGCGCCGCGCAATCCATTGATCACCGACTCGCTGGCGCTGCAGGTCTCTTCCGTGGTGAGAATGAAAACCCGGCTGAGATTGAGCGACGGCAATTGCGTGGCGGTTGTCAGCGAAAACCCAAGCCCGCTGCTGTAGAAGGGAATGGGTGAATTGATCTGGCCGGTGACCGGGTCGCGATTGCCGGCGGCGGCGTTGAACTGAAGGCGTTCATAAGTCTTGCCGCTGGTCTGCGCACTGCCGGCGATCATATAGCCAAGTTGCGCCGCCACGCCGATCAGCCCGCCTCCATTGTAGCGCAGGTCGATAATAGCGTCGGTGACGCCAGCGGTTTGCAGGGTATTGATGGCGCCTGCAATATCGGCTTCCGATGCAAAGGGGCTGAACGTGTTTATGAGCGCATAACCGACATCGCCGGTCGGCGTGCTGATGATCTTCAACTCATTGACGGCGCTGGTGACGATGTCGCCGGAGATCAGCATTACTGTCCGGTTGATGGCGCTCCCTGCGTCACGGATCACAAAAGTGTGCATTTCTCCCGCAGTGGCGGGAAACAACCCGTCATTGAGTATGTTGACCTCAGCCTGGGTGTTGGCGTTGACCAGATCGACGCCGTCGACTTCAAAAATGCGGGCGCCGCGCGGCAGATTCTGAACGCCCATGATTTCCTGCGCGGCCGGCGAACCGGGTTCATTATACTGAATGCGAAAGTCGCGCGGCGGGGTTGCAGAGAGGACGCCATAGCTGGCGCCGTAGCCAGCGGCGGGGGCGGAGTTGCGCTGTTCCAGATAATCGGCTGTCGGCTGACTGAAATGGAAGTCGTCCTTATCTTTGCCCGACGGCGTTTTCGCGGTGGTGCGCAGCAAATCGAAATACTGAAGCCTGCTGGAATAATTGGCCGGATTGCGGTCAACGACTTCGGTGTTCCAGAGATATGTTTCATTGGTCCACGACCGCAGCCAGAAATTTTCAAGCAGGGTTGAGCCGGCGCGGTCTGGAAACGGGTCGCCCTCTATATCGACGCCCGTACGCGGCGCCTGACACCGGTCTTTGAACTGGCTGGCGGGCTGATAAACGCCTGAGGTCCATGTGGGGCCGGTGCTGGCTGGCGGCGGAGCGGGCGGCTGCGCTACGCTGGCGTTCGATCCGCTGCCGCCGCAGGCGCTGAGCAGCATGGCGCTTACACACGCAGCCGCCAGCGAACGAAGTGTTGTCGAAGGATATAAGACCCGCATTACTCAGCACCGAAAATGACGTCGCGCCCCAGAATTGGATAAAGCGTCCTCATTTCTGCGTCCTAGTCAAGTTGCGCTGCAGTGCGCATGCCCTCTAGGTCTGCGCGCCGGTTTCGCCTAAAACCCGCGATATGACATACGCCGTCAAGGAACTCCTCTATACGTTGCAGGGCGAGGGCGCGCAGAGCGGCCGGCCGGCCGTGTTTCTGCGCTTCGCCGGCTGCAATCTCTGGTCGGGGCTGGAGCGCGACCGGGCCGGGGCGATCTGCAAATTTTGCGATACGGATTTTGTCGGTGTTGCTGGCGAGGGCGGCGGCAAGTTTGCGACGCCAGAGGCGCTGGCGAAAGCGGTGGCAAACGCCTGGCCAGGACAAAACGCAAAGGGGCGGCGCTATGTTGTGTGCACCGGCGGCGAGCCGCTCTTGCAGCTCGATGCGCCGCTGATCGATGCGCTGCACCGGCAAGGCTTCGAGATCGCCGTGGAGACCAACGGGACCATCGCCGCGCCGCCGGGCATCGACTGGATCTGCGTCAGCCCGAAATCCACCGCGCCGCTGGCGCAGCGGTCCGGCAATGAATTAAAGCTCGTTTACCAACAATCGGATGCGCCGCCGGAGGCGTTTGCGGACCTCGCATTTGACTTTTTCTTTTTGCAGCCTATGGACGGGCCCTCGCGCGAGGCGGAGACCGCCGCCGCCGTAGAATATTGCCGCCAGCATCCGCAATGGCGCCTGAGCCTTCAGACCCACAAATTGCTGGGCATTCCGTAGGCCGCCGTCGCGGAACGAAGAAAGAGGACCGACCCATGCGCATCGTCAAGTCGATGAGTTTCGACGCCGCGCACTATCTCGATCACGACCCGAACGCGCGTCCTTACGCGCGGCTGCACGGGCATTCATTCCTGCTGGAAGTGGTGATCGAGGGCGAGCCGCAAGCGGAGACCGGCTGGGTGGTGGATTTTGGCGATGTCGCCGAAGCGCTGCAGAAGTTGCACGACGCGGTCGATCATCGCCTGCTGAATGAAGTCGAAGGGCTTGAGCGCCCGACGCTTGAAAATATCTGCCGCTGGGCGGCGGGAAAACTCAAGCCGCAGTTTCCGGGCCTCGTCGAAGTGCGCGTGTCGCGCCCCTCGGTTGGCGAGACCTGCTCCTATCCCGTCTAGGCGGCGTTCTCCGCGATATCGGCCTTCATGCGCGCAATAAGGTATTGGGCGTCACGACAATAGCTGGCGGCGGCGCGGTCGGCGCGTCCGAGCGCCAGATCAAGCTGCGACAGGACATTGTCGATCTCCTCATAGGAAGAGAACGCATCCACTGGCGGCGGCAGGTCGAGACCTTTCTCGCTAACATCGAGCCGGATCGGCGACACCGAATATTTCGTGCGCCCGCCGAGCATCACATCAATGTGGCGCTGGCCCTTGCCGATTAGCACGGCCGCGCGCGGATCGATCTTGTCGAGGGCTTCGTTAATCGACAAACGCAGCTCGTCATAGCTTTCCGCGAGCAGGGCGCGCCCGCCAGCCTCGCCAATGTCCTTGGCCGAGATCGCCACTTCGCAAGCCTGCTCAAGAATATCGCGCACGCGATCGATCGCATACAGCGCCGCCTCGATGGCGGTCAGTGCGTCGCGCACTGGGTTTTCGCGGCTTTCCGGATCGGGATCCTCGATCACGGCGCGGCGGTTGCGCATGGCGCGGTCAAGCCCGCCCGCCACATCCATCGCCGGCATGTCGTCCTCTACGGCGGCGGGTTTCTTTCCCAGCCATCCCGCCAGCGGACTGCGCCGCCTGGCGGAGTCGCTGTTCTGATTTTTATTCGATGCAAACGCCACGCGATTGCTCCCTGATATGCAAATGGTCAGCGTCCAGAATAGGACTTGCGATTTTCAGCGCCGTTAAACAAATGCTTAAATTTATTGACCGGCGTCAGGGTTGATTTCGGTTAACCCTGTTGGCGCTTGGCGGTGAAGCGCCCGCCTTCAATGGCCCATGCGGCGAGCAGCAGAAGTCCGATCAGCAGCAGCCACGTGATCGCCGGCGCGAGCGGCGCGTCTTTGACATTGTCGATGCGTTCGGCGCCGCGTTGCGCGAGACCGGCCCAGTTTTCTCCTGCGCGCGCCGCATCGCCGCCGCGCACACGCCTTATCTCGGGCAGGTTTGCGCCATCCCCGCGCCTGACCGCGAAAACGCCGCCGCGCGTCGCTTCGGTCAAGGGCCGCAAACTCTCGCTGGTGGATACCACGTTCTGAAATTCAGGGGCCGCCTCAAGCCCGACAACCCCAATAGCGAAAAGATCGCCGGAGTTTGCCTTGTATAGTCCGCGCGCCGGGTTGTTTAACCGGGTTGAGAAAAGTCCCGGCGCACTTTCGTTCAGGGTCAGTTCTGAAACGACGCCATCGGGCATGGTCAGGCTGACCTCTGGCGCAGCATCTGAGATCGTGCGCCGCTCCACGATAAGGTCGCCATTCTCAACCCGAAGCGAAAGCGCTTCCTCCTCAAGCTCTGGCTCTTTCATCAGCCAGTGGGCGATACGGCGCAGAAGTTCTGCATGCGGACCGCCGCCATCGAAGCCGCGCGCCCACAGCCACACATGATCGGAGAGGAAAAGCCCGACCCGGCCTTCGCCGATCCGGTCGAGAATAAGGAGGGGCGCGCCGCCAGGACCGTTCATCAGGGTCTCGCCGCGCATCTGCGTGACCGGCATGACCCGCAGCCAGCGCCCCCAGATATCGGCGTCCGGCAGGCCCGCCGTCACCGGATGGCGCTGGCCGAGGTCGGTGATCTCGGGGCGGAAGGCCTGTTCAATGGCGCGTCCGCCCGGCAAGGCGGGAAGGATGAAGGAAAGATTGCGGCGATTGGCGAGGCTCAAGGGGCCGTTATATTCCGGCCCCGAGGCGATCAGCACCGCGCCGCCGCCATCGACAAAGCGCGCAATGTTGTCGAAGTGAAATGACGACAAGACGCCGCGATAGGCGTAGCGGTCGAAGATCAAGAGATCGAATTCATCGAGCTTGTCGATAAAGAGTTCATCCTGCGGAAATGGAATCAGCGCCAGTTCGTCGACCGGCGTGCCGTCATTCTTGTCGATGGGGCGCAGAATGGTGAAGTGAACGAGATCGACTGCGGGGTCGGATTTCAAAAGATTGCGCCAGACCCGCTCGCCCGGATGCGGCTCGCCGGAAATCAACAGAACCCGCAAGCGGTCGCGCACGGCGGTGATCGGCAGCACGGCGATATTGTTGCGCGTAGTGAGTTCGCCGGAACGCGCTGCGACTTCCAGTTCGATGATTGTTTGACCGGGCCGGGTGAGGGGCACGTCGAAACCGGCTTCGGCGCCGATCGGCACCGCCTCGCGCAGGATTTCTTCACCGCCTATGCGCAGCGTCACCATTGCCGGATTGGCGTCGCTGAGCAGAACCTCATCGGGGCCAAGGTCGTCAATGCGGAAACTGACGCGCACCGACTGGCGGACAATGCCATAGCGCGGCGCATTGAGAAGCGTGATATTGCGGTCTGACTCATTGGGCGAGCCGGTAGTCATCAGATGCACCGGCGCGTCAACATTGAGCGGCCGGCTGGCGTCGTTCTTGTCGGCGGCCTGTCCGTCAGTGATGACGAAGACGCCGGCGAGGCGCGCGCGCGGCGAATCGGCGACGGCCTGACGCAGCGCACTGACGGTGCGGGTTTCTTCTTCGCCGGCAAAGCGCACGGTTTCAACTTCAATGCCGCCAAGGCCTTCAATGCGCGATTGCAACTGTTCCGCCGCTTGCGCGGTCGCGACGTCGCGATTGTCGAGATTTTGGCTGGCGCTTTCATCGATGAGGATCAGCGCGATGTCATCAAGCGGCGTTGTCTCCGCCTCGCGAACCATCGGGTTAGCCAAAAGGCACAGCAAAAAGAAAACCGCTCCCGCGCGCGCAAGGCCGCTTCGCCAGTGGCTGAGCAAAGACGCGAGCGTGAAAATCGCGCCCGCCGCCGCAATGGCGATCAACGCCCATGCGGGCAGCATCGGATCGAGCACAATGTTGAAAGGAATTTCGATCACTTGCCGAGCCGCTCCAGCAGGATCGGCGTGTGCACCTGGTCTGATTTATAGTTCCCGGTGAAGGCGACCATCACCATGTTGACCCCGGCTCGATAGGCGAGTTCGCGCGCGCGCGGCCCGCCGGCGCCCATGGGCCGCACAGGACGTCCGAAACTGTCCGCCGCCCAGGCGCCCGCCCAGTCGCGCCCGCCGATAATGATCGATGTCACATCGTCATTGGAGCCGCTGGAATCCGCTTCAACCCAGACCGGATTGTTGTTGGTGCGGCCATATAGACCGTCGAGCAGATAAAAGGATCGCGACAGCACGTGTTCATCATCCACCGGCGCCAGCGGCGGAATATCGAGCGCGCCGAGAATGCGCTGCAGGGCTTGTCCTTCCGGCGTCGATCCGGCCCCGACGGCGCGTTCGTCGTCGCGCGTGTCGATCAGTAGCAGCCCGCCGAAATGCATGAAGTTTTCAATATTGGCAAGCGCCGCATCGGTGGGGGCGGCGGCGGCGGGCGCTACAGGCCAGTACAAAAATGAGTAGACGGCGAGATCATCTGTATCGGGATCGATGCGCTCCGGCGCCGCCGGTTCGACCGCCGTGCGTCGGTATAGCTCGCGGCTGAGCGCGGCAAGGCCCTGTTCGGCGAGTTGATCGATGGCGGGATCGCCCGAGGCGATATAGGCGAGACGGGTGGTGAGGGCCGCGTCGGCTGTTTTGTCATCGATGACTGGATCGAGCGGCTGGGCGTACGCGTGATTGGCGGGCAATGGCGCAAGCGCCGCGATCATGATCGCCGCAGTTGCTGCCCGCCAGGGCATTCGTCCGCTCAGCATCATCGCCAGCATGCCGTCAATCAGCAGCAGCAAAAATGCGGCGGCGACAAGCGGCGCGGCGAGCGTGACCGGCGGCGCGGCGACATAGGGCGTGGTTTCGACGCCGGGAATAGATAAAGGCGTAAACGGCGTTTCGGCGGAAACCGCGTTGAGCGCCAGCGGCGCCTCGGGCGCGCCATAAAACCCCGGCGCGCGCTCGGGCGCGGGCGGCAGGGCCAGTTCGGCGGCGGTCAGGGCGCCAGCCGATGCATCGGGGCGCGTCAGGCGGCCTTCGCCGGTGAGCGCCCGCAACGGCGCATAGCGCGCATCTTCACCGTCATCAGCGGCCTCTGGTCCCAGCGAAGACAAAAACGTCAGACGGCGGAGCATTTCAATAAATAAACCTGACAACGGCAAATCCGACCAGTCGGGCGTCGCCGTCACATGGAAAAGGGCGATCACGCCCGACCCTTGCCGCACGCCGGTGACCAGCGGCGTGCCGTCTGCGAGCCGCGCCCAGGTCCGCTGCGTGGTGTCCCCGCCGGGTTCGGCCAGCACCTGCCGCCGGATCAGCACATCGTCGGGAATGGCGAGTCCCGCGAAGGGGCTTTCCGGCGCAAAGACATCGAGACGTTGCGGCGTGTCCCAGGTGAGCGCGCCGCCAAAGGCGCGGCCGCCGCCGCGCAGGGGCGCCGGCGTCAGTTCCGGGGTTGCGTCCTGCGCCGCTTCCGCCAGCACCGGGCCGGCGAACCGGATCAGCACGCCGCCGCGTTCAACCCATGCGGAAAGCGCGTCGCGTTCGCTTGGGCGCAACACGCCGACATCGTCAAGCACGATCACCGACGCATCGGAGTCGAGCAGCGCCGAAAGCGTATCATCAAGAAAGGCGGCGTAGGGTTGCAGCGCCTGCTTGATATAGTGGTCGCCGGTCAGCAATTCGTCGCGCGGGCTTTGTGAGTTGCGTGCGAGGCCGATGAGCGCGCGCCGGTCGCGCGCATCGGTGAGGTGTACGGCGCCCGCCGAAGCAATGCCTTGCAACCGCACGACGGACATTTCATTGGCGAGGGCCAGCGGCAGGTTCAGCGTCACGTCGCGTGATGATTCCTGCGGTGCAAATTCGAAATCGGAACGGGCGAGCTCGCGTCCATCGCGGGCAGCGGCGACAACGGCGCCTACAGCGCTGGCGGCTCCATTGAGGCGCTCGACGCGATAGGCGACATCCTCGCCCGTCAGCGGCAGCGGTCGCAACAGATATTTCGGCGCCCGCGCATCAACCAGCAGGGTCAGTTCGCCGCGGTCGGCGAGAGCGTCTGCAAGCGCAGCATCGCCATCGCCAGCAACGCCGTCGGAGAACCATTTGATTTCCGCGCCGGATGTAAAATACCGGTCGAGGTCGCTTAGCCTTTGGGCGGCGCCGGCGCGATCAGCGGCGAGAGGCGAGGGCGCCAATGTGTCCGCAAGGTCCCGCGCCGCTTCGCCACTCATGGGTTGAAGCGGCGGCGGCGTGATTTGCGGCGCGGTGGAAAGCACAAACACCTGACGGTCCGACTGCGCAGCCTCAGCCGCTGCTTCGCGTAGTGCGTCGCGCCGCGCCTGCCAATGTTGCGCGGCGGCCCAGCTATCGTCGACCACCAGCAACAGCGGGCCGGTTTGCACTCCGGGCGCAGGCGCATTCAGCACCGGTCCGGCGAGGGCGACGATAATCATCGCCGCCAGCATCAGCCGCAAAAGCAACAGCCACCATGGCGTTCGGTCCGGCGTTTCCTCCGCTGTCTTCAATTCGCGCAGGATGATGAACGCCGGAAAGCGCTCGCGCTTCGGCGCTGGCGGTGTCGCGCGCAGCAACAGCCAGATCAGCGGCAGGGCGCCGAGCGCCAGCAGAATGAACGGCGATGTAAAACTGAGCGCGCTCATCCTCTACGACTTCCAAGCGCGCAGATCGCCAAGTGCTGTGAAAAGCGCGAGGAGCGCTGTTTGCGGCGGCCTGTCGGTGCGATGAGCGAGAAATGTCCAGCCGCTTTTTTGCGCAAGCGTCTCGAGCGCGCCGCGATGGGCGGCGAATTTCGCCTTGTAGGCGCCGGCGAGCGAACCCGTCTGGCCGAAAATCAACCGCTCAGTGCTTTCCAGATCGCGAAACTCGACGCGGCCCTCAAATGGAAACTCTTCCTCCGCCGGATCGCAAATCTGCAGGAGCACGCCCCTTGCGCCGGAACCGGCGAGGGTTGCAACGGCGCGTTCAATGCGTTCGGGCGCGGTGAAGAAATCGCTGGCGAGAACGATGCGCGCGCCCGCTGGTGTTGTGGTGACGGGCGGCGCGCCGCCGGCATCGTTGAACTGATCGACATGCAGCGCTTCCAGGACGCGTTCGGGCGCCGTGCGCCCTTGAAACGGCCTGCGTGCTTCGCGCCCTGCATCGCCGGACAACACACCAATGCGTTCGCCCGCTTGCGACAGCAAGATCGTCAGCGCCGCCAGCAAAATGTCCGCGCGCATGCGTTTGGTTGGCGCGCCTTTTTGCGACGAATAATCCAGTGAGTGCGAGGGATCGCGCCAAAGGTAAGCGGCCGCCGCGGCCTCCCATTCATTCTGGCGCACATAAAGGCGGTCGGCGGCGCGCGCCGATTGCCGCCAGTCAATTGATGAAACGGAATCGCCGAAGCCATAAGGGCGATGCTGCCAGAACGTCTCGCCCGGACCGGCGCGGCGGCGACCGTGCATGCCTGCTGAAAGCGTTTGCGCCATGCGCTCGGCCTCCAGCAGCATGGCCGGAAACAGCGCAGCGGCGCGCTCCGCTTCGTGACGGACATGCAACGCATTGGTTCCGGACTCTGCCCCGGATTTTTTCATCGGGCGCGGCCTTTCCAACAGCTCTTACGCCCCCCCGAGAAGTTCATTAATGAAATCGTCCGTACCGATCCCTTCCGATCTTGCGGCGAAGTTGAGCGCCATGCGATGACGCAGCACCGGACCAGCGAGACGGCGCACATCGTCCAGTGACGGCGCATGCCGCCCGTCGATCAGCGCCAGCGCGCGCGCCGCAAGCGAAAACGCCTGGCTCGCCCGCGGTCCCGGTCCCCAGGCGACAAATGTCCTGACGCGCTCTTTTGCGTCCGGCGTTGGACGCGCGGCGCGCACCAGTGTGAGGATTCGATCAACGACCTGTTCGCCGATGGGCATTTCACGCACCAGCTTTTGCGCAGCGATCAGATCATCGCTCGACATCACCGCATCGACAAGCGCCGTTTGTGCGCCAGTGGTCGCCGCGAGCATTCTGCGCTCAGCGTCGAGATCCGGATAATTCACGTCGATCTGCAACAGGAACCGGTCGAGCTGCGCTTCCGGGAGCGGGTAGGTGCCCTCCTGTTCGATCGGGTTCTGGGTCGCGAGAACGTGAAACGGGGCCGGCAAATCGTGGCGGGCGCCGGCGACGGTCACGTGGTGCTCCTGCATGGCCTGCAGCAGCGCCGACTGGGTGCGCGGGCTGGCGCGGTTAATCTCGTCGGCCATCAAAAGCTGGCAGAAGACCGGTCCCGGAATGAAACGGAATTCCCGCTTGCCGTCGGCGCTCTCTTCCAGCACTTCGGAGCCGAGAACGTCGCCGGGCATTAAATCAGGGGTAAACTGCACGCGCTTGGCCGAAAGCCCCATAATATCGGCGATCGAGGTCACCAGCAGGGTCTTGGCGAGGCCTGGCGCGCCGACCAGCAGGCCATGGCCCCCTGCGGCAAGTGTAGCAAGAGTCAGGTCGATGACCTCGTCCTGACCGAAGACCACCTTTCCAAGGGCGGCGCGGGCGCGCCCGAATTTTACCGAAATCTCATCAAATTTCCGCAATATCTCTTGATCAGGCTGGGTGTCGGTCATGGGGGCGCGTATATCCTGGGTTACTGGCTGCGATGCTGAACTTGGGCCGCGAATCCGGATTGATCTATCCAGATACCATGTCCTCTTCGCGGTTAAAAAACCACTTGGCAAGGAAAGCGAACGGATTGTCGAAAAACTCTTGCCCCTTGCGGGGTTGCGCATGATGTCTTTACCATGTCGGCGGTATGCGCCCACATGCGAAACGGGCGCTGTGAGCGGGGCATTCTGAAGCGGCGGCGTTCGACGCAGGGATGAATAAGTAATGGGCCGGCTCGCAAGGCGCGGTCCGAAACGCCGGCATGACGCCGGCGCAGTGTAAAGGGGACCTTTGTGTCAGAGCACGAGTCGCATTTTTCCGTCTGGGGATTCATCAAGGGCTTCGCCAAGCTCATCATCGGCGTTCTGCTCATGCTGCAGGGGCTGATCGGCCTTGTGGTGCTGCTGCTGATTGTCGGCGTCGTGACGCAGGTGATGAACGGCATCGCCGGCAGCGACGACACTGTGTCCGTCACCATCCCTGACGAAGCGGCCCTGGTCATCGACCCGAACGGCATGCTGGTGGAGATCGCCGAAGACGTTAATCCGCTTCAGGTGCTGCGCGAGGAAGCCTACGGCATCAGCGAGCCGTCGCAGATCGAAGTGCATGACCTCGTCAGGGTGATCCGCGCGGCGAAAGACGACAAGCGCATCAAAGGACTCGTGCTTGATCTTGGCGCCATGGGCGCGTCATCCTCAAGCGCCAGCAAGCTGCATTACCTCGCCGACGAGATCGTCAAGTTCAAGGAAAGCGGCAAGAAAGTGATCGCGGTCGGCGATTACTACAGTCAGGACCAGTACCTGCTCGCCGCCAACGCCGACGAAATCTACATGAACGATTACGGCAATCTGCTGATCTACGGGTACGGCGCCTATGGCACTTATGTGAAGTCGTTCCTCGACAAGCTCAAAATCACCAGCCACGTTTTCCGTGTCGGCACTTACAAGGCTGCGGTCGAACCCTTCCTGCGCGATGACATGTCGCCGGAAGCCAAGGAAGCCAACACCGCCTACATCAATGTGTTGTGGGACAATTACGCCAGTTCCGTTGAAGCGGCGCGCGGATTGGCGCCCGGCGCGATCAAGGATTACGCCAACAATATGGGCGCGCTGATGGAGACAGTGGACGGCGATTTCGCCAAAGCCGCGATCAAGGCGGGGCTGGTCGATGAACTGATGTCTCGCGCTGAGATGAACAAGAAACTTGTTGATATGTTCGGCGCTTCGAAGGACGAAAAATCCTACAAGAAAGTCAGTTTCATGCGCTACCTGACGTCGCTCAGCAAGCCCGCTGACGGCAGCGCGCCGAATATTGCGGTGATCACCGCCGCGGGAACCATCATTGATGGCGAAGCGCCGGCGGGTCGCGCGGCCGGCGGCGATACGCTCGCAGCGCAATTGAAGAAAGCGCGCGAGGATGACAAGGTCAAAGCCGTCGTGTTGCGCATCGACAGCCCCGGCGGATCGGCGTTTGCGGCTGACATCATACGCGATGAAATTCTGGCGCTCAAAACAGAAGGCAAAACTGTGGTCGCATCCATGGGGTCGCTGGCGGCGTCAGGCGGCTACTGGGTCGCGGCCTCAGCCGATGAAATCTGGGCGGCGCCGACGACGATCACCGGTTCGATCGGGATTTTCGGATATTTCAACACGTTCGAGAACACGGCGTCCGAAATCGGCGTCTTTGTCGACGGCGTCGGCACGACTCCCCTGTCGCCAATTCTGGCGACTGGCATTGGACCCTTGCCGCAATCGGCTTCGGACATCCTCCAGCAATCGACAGAACATGGCTATGATCGTTTTCTGACGATCGTCGGCGAAGGCCGCGGTCTTGAGAAAGAGTATGTGGACTCGATCGCCCAGGGCCGCGTCTGGATCGGCGAGCGTGCGCTTGATCTGCGCCTCGTTGACAAGCTCGGTTCCTATGACGATGCGATCGCAGCCGCGGCGCGTCTCGCTGAGCTTGAGGAGTACGACGTGGTCGATATGAAGGAAAGCCGCACGACCTTCGAAATGTTCCTCAGCAATCTTTCCGAAGCGACTGTCGCCAAATTTGGCGCCGAAAAGCTCGGCGGCGCGAAACATATCGCCGGAAACAGCGCCGTGGCCCAGCTTGTTCGCGCAGCGGAAGATCAAGTGAAGTTCTTTTCGGAATTCAACGATCCCAACGCAGCCTATGCCCGCTGCATGACATGTGAGTAAGCGGCTGGAGATTAGCCGCGAACGCGTCACAATATGCGCCTGAATTTGGCGCCAATGAAATAAGGGCCGGCGCTGCGCAATAAGCAGCGCCGGTTTCGTTTTATGACTGACCTGATGAGATATGCTGCGGCGCTCGAAGGAGCCGGCGGGCGGAAGCTCCCGCCCGTTGAAAAATGGAAGCCGGAATTTTGCGGCGAGATCGATCTTGTCATCAAACGCGACGGAACATGGTTCCATGAAGGAACGCCCATCGGCCGCGCAAAGCTGGTGCGGCTCTTTTCAACGGTGCTGCGCCGCGAGGGCGACAGGCATTTTCTGGTGACGCCGGTGGAAAAGCTTGAAATCACCGTAGAGGACGCGCCATTCGTCGCCGTGCTGATGAAGCGGCAAGGCGAGGGTGAGCGGCAAAAGCTGACCTTCAAATCCAATGTCGGCGATGAAGCGTTGGCGGGCGGCGCCCACCGCCTGACGTTTCGCAAGGACGATGAAACGGGCGAGCGAGCCCCTTATATTGACATGCGCGCCGGACTTGAGGCGCGTGTGGCGCGGGCCGTCTATTACGATCTTGTCGAACTTGGCGAAACCCGCGAGATAGATGGCGAAGCGATGTTCGGCGTCTGGTCGGACGGCGTGTTCTTCGAGTTTGGACCGGCGAGTGAAGTCTATGCGTAAGGCGACGATGGCCTGTCAGACAGATATGTTGAATTTGCGCGCGCGCATCGAAGAGAACCTTCAGCATGCGACAGCAGCGCGCGTGCGCGAGCTGTTCAGCGAGATCAACCCGCACCTTGTCGGCGAAAAACTTTTTGAAAAACGCTGGAGCGCAAAGCGCAAGGACGCGGCGGTGCTGGTGCCGCTGATCCAGCGCGCAGAAGGCATGCGCGTCATCCTGACCGTGCGCGCGTCGGACATGCCCTCCCATGCCGGGCAGATCAGCTTCCCCGGCGGCAAAATTGAGCCGCACGACGCCGGCCCGGTGGCCGCCGCGTTGCGCGAGGCCCATGAGGAAGTGAACATTCCGCCGGATGCGGTGGATGTCATCGGCCAGCTTGGCGTTCATCAGGGCGGTCTCGGATTTTCAGTGACGCCGGTGATCGGCATCGTCGACGAGCGCGCGCCGTTGCGGCCATGTCCGCGGGAAGTCGATGAGATTTTCGAAGTTCCGCTCGAATTTGTCGCCGACCTCGCCAACCACATCACGGAAGAACGCACCCTCGAAGGCGTCGCCTATAAAATGTACGCCGCGCCGTATGAGCGCTTTCATATCTGGGGATTGACGGCGGGCATATTGCGTTCTTTCGCCGAGACTTTGCAGGCGGATCAGCGACCATGAAAAAAGCCGCCCTTGTTCCATTGCCGGAGGACATGCGGCCGCACTTTTCATGGTTCGATGCGCCGCACCTCAAGCGGGTGATTGCTGCTCTCGAAGCGGTCGAGCCGGACTCTGCACGCTATGTCGGCGGCTGCGTCCGCGACAGCCTGTTGGGCCACGCGCCGAAAGATTTCGATGTTGCGACCCTGCTGACTCCGGAGCGGTCGAGCGCGGCATTGAAAGCTGCAGGTCTCGGCGTCGCGCCGACCGGCATTGCGCACGGCACGGTCACGGCCATCGTCGATCATCAGGGCGTTGAGGTCACGACCTTGCGGGCGGATGTTTCGACCGACGGAAGGCGCGCCACCGTTGCGTTCACCCGCGATTGGGATGTTGACGCGTCGCGCCGGGATTTTACGGTGAATGCGATTTACCTGACGCCGGACGGAATGCTTTACGATCCGGCAGGCGGCGTCGCCGATGCGCAAGCAAAGCGCATTCGATTCATTGGCGCGCCGGCCGACAGGATTCGCGAAGATTATCTACGCATTCTCCGGTTCTTCCGGTTTTCCGCGCGGTTCTGCGGCCGGTTCGATGCGGCGGGGCTGGCTGCTTGCGAGTTGCTGAAAGATGGCATGGTGCAGCTTTCAGCAGAACGCATCGGCGCGGAGATGACCGGCATCCTCTCTTTGCCGCGCGCCGCCTTCGCGCTTGAGGAAATGGCGAAGACCGGCGTGCTTGCACAAATCTGGCCGGCGCCGGCTGATATCGGCGCCGCCGCCCGGATGAAAGAGTTCGATCCCTCAGCGCCGGCGCCGTTGATGCTGGCGGCGCTTTATGGCGATGAAGGCGAGGGGATCGGCGCTGCGCTGCGCCTTTCCAATGCGGAAAAGACTGTGCGCTCGCGGGTGCTGCATGCGCTGGCTGGAATTGCGCCAGGGCTCGACAGCAAGGCGTTGCGCATTCTGATATACAAATACGGCAAGGACGGCCTTGGCGATGCGATCCTGCTGGCCGCGGCGCGCGGGCGCATCAGCAGTGAAGAGCTTGACTGCATGCGCGCCATTATCGACGATGCGCAAACACCGTCGCTCGCAATTTCCGGGAGACATCTGGTGGCGGCGGGCATCAAACCGGGGCCCGCAGTTTCCAAATTGCTGGCAACCCTTGAGGCGCAATGGATCGCCGAAGACTTCCCCGGCGAAGCCCGTCAGCGAACCCTTCTTGGCGACCTGCTGAAGGCAGAACAAACCCAATAAGTCTTTGAAATAGCAGCTTGTCATTTGACCCGGCGCTCAAGACCGGATTTATTGAATAAAAACACCAGGGAGACTTACGCCGATGATGGGATTGATGATGGACCGGCCGTTGCTGACGACCGAGATCCTCCGGCATGCAGTGCGCAATTACCGGAACACGGAAATTGTCACCCGCACGGTCGAAGGGCCCGTTCATCGTTACACCATCGCCGATTCCGACCGGCGCATCCGCAAGCTGGCGAATGCGCTCAGCGATCTTGGCGTGAAGCGCGGCGACCGCATCGGCGTGATTGGCTGGAACACCTATCGCCAGTTCGAGCTCTATTACGCGGTGGGCGGCCTCGGCGCGGTGCTGCATACGGTCAATCCGCGTCTCGGGCCGGAGAACGCCGCCTTTGTTATCAACCACGCTGAAGATGGATATCTGTTTTACGACACAACCTTTGCGCCGCTGGTCGCTGCGCTGAAACCGCATCTCAAAACCGTCAAAACCTATTGCGTGCTCAGCGATCAGGAAAACGCCGGTGAAGCGGGCGAGGGCGCGCTGATCTATGATGACTTTGTCGCCTCAGGCGGCGAGGCGTTCGACTGGCCGGATTTCGACGAGAACACCGCCGTCACCATGTGCTACACGTCGGGAACCACCGGCGATCCGAAAGGCGTTCTATATTCGCATCGCGCGCTGGTGCTGCAATCCTTCGCCTGCTGCCTGCCGTCGTCGCTGGGCCTTGCCGAAGGCGACGTGTTGCTGCCGGTCGTGCCCATGTTCCACGTCAATGCATGGAACACGCCTTATTCCAGTCTGATGACAGGCGTGAAGCAGGTGTTTCCCGGTCCGCGCCTCGATGGCGAAGGACTGTATGAAATGCTGGACACGGAGAAAGTGACCTATTCCGCCGGCGTGCCGACCGTATGGCTGGGGCTTTTGCAGTATCTCGAAAAGACCGGAAAAAAACTGCCCTATCTTAAGCGCGGCATGTGCGGCGGCTCGGCGTTGCCCGAAGCGCTGATCCGCGGTTTTGAAAAATACGAAGTGGAACTCATTCAGGGTTGGGGCATGACGGAAATGTCGCCGGTTGGAACGGTGAACGTCCTGCCGCCGCAGGTGCGGGCGCTGCCGCTGGACGAACAGATTCCCTACAGGCTGAAAGCCGGGCGGGCGCTGCCCTTTGTCGATATGCGCGTCGTTGACGAGGACGGAAAGCTTCTGCCCCATGATGGCGAAACGGACGGCAGGCTGCAGGTTCGCGGTCCTTGGATTATCGACGAGTATTACAAGGCCGATGCGCCAACGCTCACCAAGGACGGCTGGTTCGACACGGGCGATGTCGCGATCATTGACGAAGACGGCTTTCTGCAGATCACCGACCGTTCGAAGGACGTGATCAAGACCGGCGGCGAATGGGTTTCCTCCATCGACATTGAAAACGCGGCGCTGCTGCATCCGGGGGTGGCGCAGGCCGGCGTCATTGGCGTGCAACATCCGCGCTGGCAGGAGCGGCCCTTGCTGATTGTGGTCAAGAAGGAAGGCAAGGATCCGACGGCATCGGAGATTCAGGAATTTCTGAAACCAAAACTCGACAAGATCGCCTGGCCTGATGCTGTGGAGTTCGTTGATGAAATTCCGCTTGGCGCGACGGGCAAGGTGTTGAAGACCGAACTCAGGAAGCTGTTCAGGGATTATCAACTGCCGGCGTAAGCCCGGTCACCCCGCGTCTTTGCCTTCTTCTTCGTAATAGGGAACGAAGGCGAGGACGGTTTGAAACGCCGCCGCCGCGCCGGCGCCGCCGGAAATGCACAAGAGCAGCACGCTGATGTAACGCGGGCCAAATCCTTCAGCGAGTTTGGCGAGCAACAGGATGGCGCCAAGGCCAAGCGCCGCCTTGGCGTAAAACCGCAGCAATTTAGAGAACGCATCGCCCTTGCCGGTAAACTGCGCCGCAAAGCGCGGGCGCGCCAGCCAGACATAGGTCCAGCAGCCAAGGCCGGCGGCGACAATCACCGCAATCAGGCTCAGCCCGTGAAACAATCCGATGATGGCGTCCCGCGCGTCGGCGAAGCTGATGGCGGCGACGGCGGCGCCGAGTATGCCGAACACGGCGCTGACGAACAGGGTCATCACCGGTTTTGCAGTTTTCGCGTCGAGCAACACCCGTTGTCCGGCTTTAGGCGGCAGGCCCCAGTTTCGTTGCATGTGTGCTCCAAGGAGAGGCGGCAGGTCTCTGGTGGTTGTTTTTGGCGTTTCGTTCCAGCGTGTCTTTGTGCTGATCTGTGGTCAGCTTTTGTCGATCATACGGCGAATATCGGCGAACACGGACTCAAACATTTCAGGCGTCAGCCTGCGAGTATTCACATTGTAGCGCGAGCAGTGGTAGCTGTCGAACAGGGTGACGCTGGAGGCCTCGAGGCGATGCGCGGCGCCATGGGCGAAGGGCGCTGATTTGCGTTCGACGCCCAGCGCCGCGAGGGTTGTCTCATGAGCGACCCGCCCGAGGCATAGCAGGGCGCGCAGGTGTGGCAGGGCGTTTATCTGCGCCGTGAGGAACTGCCGGCAGGTCTCAATTTCCTTGCCAAGCGGCCGGTTCTGCGGCGGCGCGCAGCGGACGGCGTTAGTGATCATCGTCTGGTTGAGCTTTACGCGGTCATAGGCGTCTGCGGCATATGTCCCTGTGGAAAAGCCGAATTTCGCCAGCGTCGCGAACAGCAGGTCACCTGAGGCATCGCCCGTGAACGGGATCGATGTCCGATTGGCGCCATGCAGGCCGGGCGCGAGGCCGATGATCAGAAGTGAGGCTTTTGGATCGCCGAAAGAAGGCGCAGCGCCGTTGAAATAGTCGGGATAGGCCTTGCGATTGGCGCGTCGATATTTTGCAAGGCGCGGGCACAAACGGCAATCGGCCGGCGGATCAGCAGGGACGGGCCTCACGGCGCGAGCGCGCCCGGCCATCAATCGACGTCTTCGTAATCGTCTTCGAATTCGTCCTCGTATTCGTCTTCAAACTCTTCCGCAGGCTTCGGCTTGCGGGCCGGGCCGCCGCGGCGGCCAACCACGCTTTCGAGGTCGGCGAGATCGATAAAGCTGTCAGCCTGCCGGCGCAGCTCGTCAGACGCCATGGGCGGGGACGACTTGACGGTGGAAACGACGCTGACCCGGACGCCTTTGGCCTGAATCGCTTCGATCACCCGGCGGAAGTCGCCATTGCCGGAAAACAGCACCAGATGGTCCAGCCGGTCAGCAAGGAGCATCATGTCGACCACCAGTTCGACATCGGTCGAGCCCTTGAACCGCTTCTTGCCCTGTGCGTCGGTGAACTCGCGGGTGATCTTGGTGACCATGGTGTAGCCATTATAGTCGAGCCAATCGACCAGCGGCCGCAGCGGCGAGTAGTCCTGGTCGCGGTCTTCTTGAATGGCCGTGTAATAGGAGGCGCGGATCAGCTGGCACGAACTCTGCGCTTTCGCCAGCAAGTTCTTGTAATCTATGTCGAAACCAAGATTTCGTGCGGCTTTGTATAGATTGGCGCCGTCAATGAAGAACGCTGTTTTTTCCTGCTCGCGCAGGCCCATGAATTTGGTCATATTCGCCTCGAATTATCGTCTGGTTTTGAAAAGCGCCGCATTCTGCGGGATATCCAATAGTGTAATAAATGATCTTGATCGCTGCCGGGTCCAATCTTCCGTTTTGCGGACTTGATTCGCAACATATTGTTTTAAGGGCGATTCGAGCACTCTGCCGAATGTCGCACCTGAAGCGGATGTCATCGCTTTATCAAAGTGACGCGTGGCCTGACCCGTCAGACCCGCCCTTTATCAACGCCGCCCTCGAAATCGAGACACCGCTTGGCCCGCAGGCGCTGCTGGCGGCCCTGCACGCCATTGAGGCGGGGTTCGGGCGGCGGCGGTCGGCGCGTAATGCGCCGCGCACACTCGATCTCGACCTTGTCGCCTATCACGGAGAGACCCTCGACGGCGCGCAGGGCGGTCCGGTCCTGCCGCATCCGCGGCTTAAGGGCCGGGCGTTTGTGCTGGCGCCGCTGGCGGAGATCGCGCCGGACTGGCGCCATCCGCTTAACGGCCAGACGGCGCAGGAAATGCTGGCCGCGACAGATCGGGCGGGCATCCGGAAAATCTCATAAAATCGAGGTTTTTTGCGCTGCAGCGCTTGTTTCAGGTCCAGTCTAGGGATAATGCAGGGGGCTCGCTCCGGCCTGAAACGCTGGCGCGTACCAATATCTTGCGATCTGGAGAATTGAATGGCCCGCGTCACCGTTGAAGACTGCGTCGATAAAGTCACGAACCGCTTTGATCTGGTGTTGCTCGCCGCTCATCGCGCCCGCGTTTTGTCGTCCGGGACGCCGCTGCTGGTCGAACGCGACAATGACAAGAATCCGGTCGTGGCGCTGCGCGAAATCGCCGAGAGCGAACTTGTGCCGGCGGACATTGAAGAAGATCTGGTCGTCTCGCTGCAAAAGCAGGTTGAACTGGATGACAGCGAAGATTCCGAAGCCGCGCCGGAAAAAGCCGACGCACCGGAATTTGATAAGCTGAGCGAAGACGAATATCTGAAAGCCATTCAGGCTGCGGGCATGACGACGCCGCAGACCCTGCCGAAAGGCTAATCGATTCCGGCCGGCGGTTCCGGACTGCCCATTTGAAAAGCAGCGCACCCTGCCGGCCTTCAAGTCTTCTGATGGCCGAAGGGATATGGCGGACAAACAGGCGGCCGGCGACTATCAAGCATCTTCCTCCGACGCGGCGACGCCGCGCCAGCCGATCGGTTTTATCCGGCAGGTGGAGCTGGTTGATCGCGTCAAAGCCTATGATCCGGATGCGGACGAAGATCTTCTCAACAAGGCCTATGTCTACGCGATGAAGGCCCATGGCGGCCAGACGCGCGCATCGGGCGATCCCTATTTCTCCCATCCCCTGGCGGTGGCGGGCATATTGACCAGCCTGCGCGCGGACCCGGCGACGGTGGCGACCGCGCTCCTCCATGATGTGGTCGAAGACACCGACGCCACCATTGGCGACATTGAAAAACTGTTCGGCGCGGAAGTCGCGCGGCTGGTGGACGGCGTCACCAAGCTGTCGCTCATTGAACACAAAAGCGAGGCGAGCAAGCAGGCGGAGAATTTCCGCAAACTTGTGGTCGCCATGGCGGACGATGTCCGCGTGCTGCTGGTCAAGCTCGCCGACCGCCTGCACAATATGCGCACGCTGCATCACATACCGAAACCGGAAAAGCGCCAGCGCATCGCCCGCGAAACCATGGATATTTATGCGCCGCTCGCCGGGCGCATCGGCGTGCAACGCTTCCGCGAGGAACTGGAAGACATTTCTTTCCGCGAGTTGAGCCCGGATGCTTACGCGACCATCTCAAGCCGGCTGGAAGATCTGCAGAAACATTCGCTCGGCGGCGTCCTGGAACTCGCCAATGTGCTGCGCGAAAAACTCGCCGCCGCCGGCATCAAGGCGCAGGTGACGAGCCGCGAAAAGCGCGCTTATTCCATATGGCGCAAGATGACGCAGAAGAACGTCTCCTTTGACGAGCTTGCCGACATTTATGCCTTTCGCGTGCTGGTCGAGCCGATCGAGGATTGTTACGCAGCGCTCGGCGTCATCCATACAAGCTGGCGGATGATCACCGATGAGTTCGACGATTACATCTCGGCGCCGAAGCCGAACAATTATCGCTCGATCCACACCGCCGTGATCGGGCCGCCGTCGCCGGACGGCCGGCGCCAGCGGATCGAGATTCAAATCCGCACCTATGAAATGCACGAGACCGCCGAACGCGGCGTCGCGGCGCACTGGCAATATAAAGACGCAGGCGCGGGCGGGTCGATCGTCGAAATCAACACGCGCGGCCAGTACGATCCTTATGAAACGCCGCGGCGGCTGGTGGAAATGTTCCAGCATGGCGACGATCCCGACGAGGCGTTGCAATACGCAAAGCTCGAACTGTTTCAGGATCAGGTGTTTTGTTTCACGCCGAAGGGCCGCGTCATCGCCCTGTTGAAAGGCGCGACGCCGCTCGATTTCGCCTATGGCGTTCACACCGATGTTGGCGATCAATGCATCGGCGCGAAGGTCAACGGCGTGCAGCGGCCGTTGCGCACGCCGCTCAACAATGGCGACGTGGTTGAGGTGTTGCGGTCCGAACATGCGCCGGTGCCCGCCGAGTGGGAAAGCGTCGCGGTCATGGGCAGGACGCGCAGCGCCATTCGCCGCCGCATCAAGAAAATGCAGTATGACGACCATCTGGCGCTCGGCCGCTCGATTGCAGAAAGCGTCTTCACCGGCGCGCATCTTGAGTTCTCCATCAAGGGCGTGCGCGAGGGGCTGAAACGGCTCGGCAAGAAGACCGTCGAAGAGGTGCTGGTCGCCATCGGCAAGGATGAATTGCCGGTCAGTGAGCTGGTCGAAGCGGTCTATCCGGGCGCTTCGGTTGAAAGCGACAGCGAAATTCGCGCCGCGTCTTTGCGTGCCTTCCGGCCGCGCATGGCGATTTCCGGTCTGACGCCGGGCGTGACCGTGAAGATGGCGCGCTGCTGCACGCCGCTGCCGGGCGAGCGCATTGTCGGCATCCGCGCCGATGATGGCTCGGTCAAGGTGCACACGATTTATTGCGAGACGCTGGAAGAAGAAGACCCGCCGCAGGATCGCTGGCTCGATGTGAAATGGCGCGATCAGGAAGAGGGCGCCACCGCTTTCGCGCGGATCACCACAACTGTGCTGAACGGCGTCGGCGTGCTCTCGGAAATCGCCGGCATCATCGCTCGTTACGGCGTTTCCATCGCCAATATCGGGCTGAAAAACCGCTCGCGAGAGTTTATCGATTTCATTCTCGACGTAGAGGTCAAAGACGCGCGTCAGCTGGCGCAGATGCTGGCGGGCCTGCGCGCTTCCCCGCATGTTATCGATGCAGAAAGAACAGGAGCCGGAGACAATGACACACTTTAACGCGCTGCAGGAATTTGAAGAGGCGGGCGCGCTGATGAAGGGTCATTTCATTCTCTCTTCCGGCCTGCATAGCGACACCTATCTCAACAAGTCGATTGTTTCGATGTATCCGGACCGCGCGGAACGCCTTTGCCGCGCGCTCGCTGAAAAGATCGCGGCGCAGGTGCGCGATTTCGACTATGTGATCTCTCCGGCCATGGGCGCGATCATCTATGGCTATGAAACGGCGCGGCATCTGAAAGTACCGTTCATGTTTCTCGAACGCGTTGACGGTGAGTTTCAGTTGCGCCGCGGGTTTTCCATTGAAAAAGGCGCGCGCGTCGTCGTCGTTGAGGATATTGTCTCTACCGGCCTGTCCGCGCGCGAAGCGATTATCGCCGTGAAAAAAGCGGGCGGCGCAGTGCTGGCGCTTGGTTGCCTCGTCGACCGTTCCGCTGGCGCGGTAGATGTCGGCGCGCCGATCATTCCGCTGGCGGAACTGAAAGTCGAAGCGTGGGAGCCGGATAATCTACCCGCTCATCTCAAAGGAACGCCGGCGGTCAAGCCCGGCAGCCGCGGGGTTAGTCAGTGACTGACAAAAAACCCCTCCGCCTCGGCGTCAATATCGATCATGTCGCGACGATCAGAAACGCGCGCGGCGGGCCGCATCCAGATCCCGTGCGTGCGGCGCAACTGGCGGCGGCGTCTGGCGCTGACGGCATCACCGCGCATCTGCGCGAGGATCGCCGCCATATTCGCGACGACGACATGCGCCGCCTCAAGGAGGAGGTTGGCCTGCCGCTCAATTTTGAAATGGCGTCAACGGCGGAGATGCTGCAGCTCTGCACGCAGGTTCAGCCCCACGCCTGTTGCATCGTGCCGGAAAACCGCAATGAGCGCACCACCGAAGGCGGGCTCGATGTGGCGGGCCAGCATAATTTCATCGCGCCTTTTGTGCGTGAACTGAATGGCGCCGGCATTCGCGTGTCACTGTTCGTCGACCCGGAAGCCGAACAAATTCATGCGGCGAAATCCGCCGGCGCGCCGGTCATCGAAATCCACACCGGCGCCTATTACGAGGCGACGCTGGCGACCGACCCGCCGCGGTACAAAGCCGAGCTCGAAAAAATCCGCGCCGCCGCGGAACTCGCCGACAGCCTCGGCCTTGAAGTCCATGCCGGCCACGGTCTGACATTTTTGAACGTGCAGCCGGTTGCGGCGATCCCGCAGATTGTCGAACTGAATATCGGTCACTTTCTGGTGGGCGAGGCGGTGTTCATGGGTCTCGCCGAAAGCATCAAGGAAATGAAACGGCTGATGCAGGATGCGCGCACCGGCGGGCTCTACTAATGATACAGATCATCGGCTCGCCCATCTCGCCTTACGTCAAGAAAGTGCTGGCGCTGTTGGTGATGAAAGGCGTCGCGTTTGAAGTCGATCCGATCACGCCGTTTTACGGCAATGACCGGTTCACCCAGCTGTCGCCCCTGCGCCGGATTCCCGTGTTCATCGACGGCGATCTTGTGCTCAATGATTCCTCCGTCATCGCGCACTATATTGATGAGAACTGGCCAACACCGCCGGCCCAGCCCGATGCGCCGGCGCGGCGGGCCAAAGCGCGCTGGATCGAGGAATATTCCGACAGCCGCATGGGTGAGGTTTTTATCTGGAAAGGCTTCGCCGCAAAGGTTGTCGCGCCGCGCGTGTTCAAGGAACCGTTTGACGAGAACGCGTTTCAAAAAAACCTGCAGACCGGCGTGGTTGAAGTGATGACTTACCTTGAAAGCATTGCGCCGGAGGAGGGGTTTTTTTGGGGCGGGTTCTCCATCGCCGATATATCCGTCGCCGCCATGTTCCGCTGCATGCGCTATGCGGAGTGGACGCCCGACGCGGCGCCCAATGCAGCGCCCAATGCAGCGCTTTGGCCGAAAACATGCGCATGGCTTGCGCGCGCCGAAGACGAGCCGGTCATGGTGAAGGTGAACGAATGGTCCGACGCGCTCATCACCGCGCCGATCCTGGAGCGCCGCAACGTCGCCGAAAAAATCGGCCTCAAGCTGACGCAGGAAACGCTCGGCCTCAAAGAACCGCGCCGCGCGGCGACATCGCAACTTTGAAGGAGCGCCCATGATCATCGGCATCGGCAATGACCTGATCGACATCCGCCGCGTGGAAAAGACGCTGGAGCGTCATGGCGAGCGTTTCACCAACCGCATCTTCACCGAGATCGAACAGGCGAAATCCGACCGCCGGCTCAACCGGGCGGCGTCCTACGCCAAGCGATTCGCCGCCAAGGAGGCCTGTTCCAAGGCGCTTGGGACCGGATTGTCCCGGGGCGTCTTCTGGCGCGACATGGGGGTTGTGAACCTGCCCGGCGGCAAGCCGACCATGGCGCTGACTGGCGGGGCCGCGAAAAGACTGGCCGAAATCACGCCCGAGGGGCATGTGGCCTCGATTCACCTTACCATCACCGACGATTTTCCCTTGGCCCAAGCCATTGTCATTATCGATGCGCAGGCTAAATAAGGTTTTCGCGTTTTTCGGGACGCATTCCAAGGGGCGGGCCAAAAAGGTCAATAAAAAGGGTAGCGTCATGTCGAGTACTGAACAGAGCGGCGAAGCCATCAAGGCCAAAACGCCGAAAGCCGCTCAGCCTCCCATGACGGCCGCCGAAGAGGCGTGGGATCTGGTCAAGACGGTGTTCATCGCCGTGGCGATTGCGCTGGTCCTGCGGATCGTGATTTTCCAGCCGTTCAATATTCCGTCCGGCTCCATGAAGCCGACCTTGCTGGTTGGCGATTTTCTGGTCGTGTCGAAACCGACCTTTGGCTATTCGAAAGCGTCGCTGGTCTATCCGCTGACACGCATTCCCGCCGAGGGGCGCATCCTGCAATTTGCCGAACCCAAACGCGGCGACGTGCTGGTGTTCAAGAACCGCAAAGACGGCAACAAGGATTACATCAAGCGCCTGATCGGCATGCCCGGCGACACGGTGCAGATGCTCGGCGGCGTGTTGCACATCAACGGCAAGCCAGTGCAGAAAGAATTGACTAACGCCAACACGCCGGATGTTTGCGGCGACGGGCGCGGGGCGCCGTCCTATCGCGAAACGCTGGATACGGGCGCGAGCTACATCGTGCAGGAATGCTATGGCGATGACGGCCCGCTCGACAACACCTCGGCCTATGTTGTGCCGGCCGGACATTATTTCCTCATGGGCGACAATCGCGACCAGTCCCAGGACAGCCGCGTCATAAGCCAGGTTGGCTATGTCCGCGCCGACGCCGTTGTCGGCAAGGCGGAACGGCTGTTCTTTTCCGTAGACGGAGCAAAGTCGCAGTTCTGGACCTTGTGGAAATGGCCGCTCGCCGTCCGCTATGGCCGCATCTTCGATCCGGTGAAATGAGCCGCAGCAAGCACGCCGATCTCGAAAAACGCATCGGACACCGCTTCGACGACGAGACCCTGTTAACGCGGGCGCTGACCCATTCGTCGCTCTCTGGCGGCAATGAGCGGGTGCGCGACCTTGAGCGGCTTGAATTTTTGGGCGATCGCGTGCTCGGCCTGCTCACTGCTGAAGCGCTGTGGCGCGGTTATCCCGACTTTAGCGAAGGCGAGATGGCGCCGCGATTGAACGCGCTGGTGCGCAAGGAAACCTGCGCCAGGGGTGCGCTCCATTTCGGCCTCGACAAGCACATCCTCATGTCGGAGTGGGAAGAGAGCGCGGGCGGGCGCAAGAAAAAAGCGATCCTCGGCGATGTGATGGAAGCGCTCTTGGGCGCACTGTATATCGATGGCGGGCTGGAGGCGGCGCGCGGCGTTTACGATCAGTTCTGGCTGCCCAATCTTGAAGATTTGTCGAAGCTGCACAAAGACCCGAAAACCGCGCTGCAGGAATGGTCGCAAAACAAAACCCTCGGCACGCCGCATTATGAAGTGACAGCCTCAGACGGACCGGCCCATGCGCCGGCCTTCACCATCGACGTGCATGTCAAAGGCAAGAAACCGGCGACCGGCGAGGGCAAGTCAAAACGCGAAGCGCAGATGGCTGCGGCGCGGGCTTTCCTCGTGCGCGAAAAGGTCTGGACCGAAGATGAGTGACGCGCGCGCTTTCTTCTCCCTTTTCAAGGGAGGGGCCAAAATAGAAAATTGGGGTGGGTTCGCTGTGTTACGAATGACGACCGATTTCGCCGAACCCCTCCCTAACCCTCCCCTTTCAAGGGGAGGGAATTCTGCTGCACTGGATATTGAATGACAGACTCTGAAACCAATTGCGCAATCATCGCCGTCATCGGCGCCCCGAACGCGGGGAAATCAACGCTCGTGAATGCGCTGGTCGGCGCGAAAATTTCCATCGTCACCCAGAAAGTGCAGACGACGCGCGCGCGGGTGCGCGGCATCATCACCGAAGGCGCGGCGCAGCTCGTCTTTATCGACACGCCGGGTATTTTCATTCCCAAGCGCCGCCTCGACCGCGCCATGGTCGCCGCCGCGTGGGAAGGGCTCGATGGAGCCGACATCACGCTCGTCATGATTGACGCGCCGGCCTATCTCGCGGGCGCCAATGAAAAGGGCGCGGCGGGCAAGTCCCGCGCTGATGCTGATCGCATTATCGAAGGATTGAAACAGGCGAACCGTAAAGCGGCGCTGGTGCTGAACAAGATCGACGACCTTGCGATTCCGAACCTCTTGAAGCTGGCGCAGGACCTGAATGAGAGCGAAATCTTCACCGACACGTTCATGATCTCGGCGAAGAATGGCGACGGCCTTAAGGACTTGAAAAAATTCCTGCTGGAAAATGCCCCCGCCGGGCCGTGGCTCTATCCGGAAGATCAGTTGTCGGACATTTCCGACCGGCTGATGGCGGCGGAGGTGACGCGCGAAAAACTGTTCCTGCGCCTGCATCAGGAATTGCCCTATGACTCTACGGTCGAAACCGAAAGCTGGAAGCAGACCAAGACCGGCATCCGCATCGACCAGATCATTTATGTAGCGCGCGAAAGCCAGAAACCCATCGTCCTCGGCAAGAACGGCCAGACCCTGAAGATCATCGGACAGGCCGCGCGCGAGGAGCTATCCGAACAGCTCGGAGTTCCCGTGCATCTCTTCCTCCACGTCAAAGTCCGCGAAGGCTGGGACGAGGAAGCCGCGCGCCTGCGCGGGCTAGGGCTGGACGCGGTGGAGTAGGTATTCGACTTCAGCACGTATGACGCTTCACCTCCCCCGCCTGCGGGGGAGGTGTCAGCGAAGCTGACGGAGGGGGTGTCTTAAATAAGTTGAAAAACCCCCTCCGGTCCTTCGGACCACCTCCCCCATTTTATGGGGGAGGAGTAACGCCGCGCTTGATCGGCGATGACATTCGTCCCAAACATGCGCCATGAACTTCACCGATGCCGGCATCATTCTTGACGCGCGCGCCCATGGCGAGACGCACGCCATCGCCGATGTGTTCACGGAAAATCACGGCCGCTGGGCGGGGCTCGTCTATGGCGGGCAGGGACGCCAGAAGCGCCCGCTGCTGCAGCCCGGCAATGAAGTGACGCTGGAATGGAAGGGCCGCGGCGATGATTCGCTCGGGCACTTCACTTTGGAGATGGCGCATGCGCGCGCGGGCGAGGCCATGGGCGAGCGCCTTTCGCTCGCGGCCCTCTCAGCGGCCTGCGCCGTAGCCCTCGCGACTTTGCCGGAACGCGAAGCGCATCTGCGCGCTTATGCGGCCATGTCGGTGCTGCTCGCCAATCTTGATGAGGTCGATGTCTGGCCGGCGCTGATGGCGCGCTGGGAATTGGGCCTTCTCGCCGAGCTTGGGTTTGGCTTGACGCTCGACCGCTGCGCCTCGACCGGCGTGCGGGAAAACCTGATTTACGTTTCGCCACGCTCGGCCTGCGCCGTGTCGGAGGAGGCGGGCGCACCGTACAAGGACAAGCTGTTGCCGCTGCCGCCCTTCCTGCGCGGCGCGTCGAGCGAAGCGACGCTTGAGCAGGCTATCGACGCGCTGACGACCACGGGGCATTTTCTGGAGACGCGCATCCTGCACGTTTCCGACAGGCAGTTGCCGGAGGCGCGGTTGCGCGTGGTGGAGTTGTTGCGGGCGAAATTGTAGCGCTTTTTTCCTCCCCCGTTTACGGGGGAGGTGTCAGCGAAGCTGACGGAGGGGGTTACCCCCATCGGCCCTTTGGGCCACTTCCCCCGCAAGCGGGGGAAGAGAAGTCGCGCCTTACATCAACACCAGCTCGGCATGCAGCGCGCCGGCGGCCTTTACCGATTTCAGAATGTCGATCAGTTCGCGCGGGCCGACGCCGAGCGCGTTGAGGCCCTCGATCAAATCGGAAAGCGAGACATTGTCGTCAAGCTCGGCGATGCGCTTTTCCGAATTGGTATCGACGGAGATGGTCGTATCGGGGAGCACAATAGTCTCGCCATTGCGCGAGAACGGATTGGGCTGCGAGACGAAAGGCGTTTCGCGCACGGTGATGGTGAGGTTGCCCTGCGTCACCGCAAAGCGCGAGATTTTCACATCGGCGCCGAGCACGACGGTGCCGGATTTCTGGTCGATGACGATGCGCGCTTTTTGCTCGGGCGTGACGCGGATATTTTCGATCTGGCCGATCATGTGCACCGGGCTTAGCGGCATGCCGGCCATAGCGAGTTCAATCGTGCCGGGGTCTATCAGATGCGCGACCGGACGGCCGAAGCTCTTGTTGATTGCGCTTTCAACCCGCGCCGCTGTGGTAAAATCCGGCGAGCGCAGCGACAGGCGCAGCGTCTGCATGTCTTCGAAGTTGAAATCGAGTTCGCGTTCGACGCGCGCGCCCTGCGGGATCGATCCCGTGGTTGGGGCGCCGAATGTCACCGAAGCGCCGTCGCCCTCGGCGGAAAAGCCGCTGGCGAGGACAGGGCCTTGCGCAACCGCATAAACCTGGCCGTCGCCGGAATGGAGCGGCGTCATGATCAGCGTGCCGCCGAGCAGGTTTTTCGCGTCGCCAATAGCCGAAACAGTGATGTCGATCTGCGACCCGGCGCGCGCGAAAGGCGGCAGCGTGCCGGTGACGATCACGGCGGCGATGTTGCGCGGGCGGAAATCCTCGCCCTGGACGTTGACGCCAAGGCGCTCCAGCAGGCTAGACAGCGCTTCTTCCGTATAGGGAGAGTTACGCATGCCGTCGCCTGTACCGTTTAGGCCGACGACGAGGCCATAGCCGACGAGGTCGTTGCCGCGCACCCCCTCTATGTTGACGATGTCCTTGATGCGCACGTCTGCAGACGCATCGGCGCAGAAAACAAAGCCAGACAGGAGGGCGGCGAAGAATATTTTCAGTTGATCGGTCATTTTTATCTTATGAAGTTGGAGAAGGTCAGCTGGGAAATGCGCGACGTCGCGACATAGGACGCTTCAAGCTGGGTTTCGAGGGCTTGCAGCCGCGATGCGGCTTCGTACGGATCGACAGCGGTGAGTTCATTGTAGGATGCGCTGAGCGCGGTCGCTTCCGCTTCCAGCCGATTGTCGGCGGCGGCGATTCGTTCCTCAGCCGCGCCAACGCGTGCGCGCATCGTCGTGATGTCATTGCTTGCCTGAATAAGGCCGGCGCCGGCGGCGCTAAGCGCTTCATTGCGTTCCGGCCAGGCGCCTTGCTCATGGGCGACGACCAGCGTTGCGAGGTTGCGCAAGAGATCGCGCACCGGCTGTTCGTCGGCCTTGGCGCTGTAATTGACCAATTCGCCGTCGGAAATTTCCGTGCGCGCCGCGTCGCCGGTTCCGCCCGTATAGATATTTGTTTCAAAACCGCCGCCTGGCGTGTTGAAATATGTGTCGAGATCGGCCTGCAACTGAGCGTTGTCGGCAGCGCCCGCGAAGATCGCGCGAACATCGTTGAGCAAGGTTTCAGAATCGGCGAGCGCGGAAAGGTTGGACGCATCGCCTGCGAAAAGGCTGCGGCCTTCATAGCGGGTGTTGAAGGCGGAAATTGCTGCGTCAAGCTGCAACTCGGCCTGTGTCGCCGCTACGGCGATGCTTTGCTGGTTGTTCTGCCCGACGGCGCTGAGCAAATTGCCGCCAATTTCAATGGTGGTTTCCGTGGCGCGGGTCATGGCCAGCTGGGCTGCGCCGGCGCGGCCAAGGGCGCGCGAGGCCGCCGCCTGCATGGCGCGGACATCGTCAATCGCCTTGCGCAACAGATGCGTGTCGCCGACTGCGGCGCCGAGTTCTTTTTTGAGGTCTGCATGACGGCCGCTCACCAGTTCGGTGCGCGCCTCATCCGCACGCGCCTTGATTTCCGCTGTGGAGGCGGTCAGGCGGTTATACTGCAGCATTGTCGGGAAGCCGTATGAACTCATGGCTAAATCTCCATCAGTCGCTGGATCATCTGATCCACGGTCTGGAGCACGCGGGCGTTCGCCGCATAGGCCTGCTCGATGATCAACAAGTTTTGCAACTCGCGATCGGTGTCGACGCCGGTTTCAAATTTTTCAGCTTCGTAGAGGGACTGCGACAGGGCGATCGACGCTGTGTGCTGATCGACAGCGCTGGTGCGCGCGCCGCCCGCCAGCGAGGCGAGGTGCGCGGCAGCTTCTGATGCGGTGAGATCGCCCGCAGATTGCAACGCGGCGTTTACGGAACGCGACGCCGACATGGAGGATATCATGGCGCGGATGAATGTTTCGGAACCTGCCGCTGCGGGCGCCGCTGCGCCGATGCCGTCGCGAATGCGCCATGCAGCGCCGCCCTGCGACGGATCGATAGCGGCGTTAATAGCGATGCGGCCGGAGAGGCCGTTCAATGTGGAAACGTCCGCATTGGCGCCGGCGTCGGTGAACATGCCCGGCTCGCCGACGGCAAGCGTCGGATCGACGGCAGGATCGGCGAAGCGTCCGATCAGGTCGAAAGCGAGCGCATCAAGCGCCATGGACATTTCCGGAACGGTGTTGTCGCGGACATTGAACAGGCCGGCGATGGCGCCGGATTGCGATGCGCGCGGATCGCCGCCGCCAGGCGTGAGATTGACGCCGTCGACGCTGATGCCGGAAAGGGAGCCTGCGCCGCCATCATAAGCGCGCGCGGCGTCCATCATGACGGTTGGCGTGAATTCGACCGTGCGCGCCGTACCCGCAAGCAGGAACACGCCTTCAGGCGTCATCAGATCGACTTTGCCATTGTCGCGCTGAAGCTCACGGACGGGGATCGACTCATTGACCTTGTTGATCAGCTGCTGGCGCTGATCTTGAAGCGCGGTCACGTCTGCGCCGGAAATCATGCCGCGGCTGATGGAGGAATTGAGATCCTCAATCTTTTGCAGCGCGTCGTTTACTTCATTGACGCGGTTTCCGATTTCCTTGTCAGCGTCGTGACGGATCTGCTGGTAGCTTGACGAGATGCGATTGATCGTATTGGCGAGATCGGCGGCGCTGGTGACGACTTTCTGCTGCAGCGGCGCGGAATCCGGCGTTTCCGCCAGGGCGCGCATGGCCGATTCGAGGTTTGCGTATTTCTGAAACAGCGAAGATGGGTCTTCCGGTCCGCCAAGCAGGTTCGACACCCGCGTCATGGCGCCGGCGTTCGAACCATTATAGGCGTTCATGGCGTCGGCGATGCGGCGCTCATAGGTGATGGCGGGGCTGGTGACCCGCGCAACGCCCGCGACATTAACGCCCGCGCCGACGCCATCCGTAACGCGTTCCGCCAGCGACACCTCGCGGCGGCTATACCCTTCGGTGAGAGCATTGGCGATGTTGTTTGACGTGACGCCGGCCCGCCGCGACGCCGCGGTCAGGCCGGAACCAGCATTCAAAAGCGCCTGGGAGATTGTCATCGAGACGTCTCCTTTTCCTACCCTATACCGAAGCTATACGCTTAGCGGATGATGTCAGTGGTTTCCTGCAGCATTTCATCGACCGTCTGGATGATCTTCGCGTTCGATGAATAGGCGCGCTGGGTCTGGATCAGGTCCGTCAGTTCCGAGGCGATATCGGTTGTCGACTCTGTCAGCGAGAAACCGATGGTGAGGCCGGCTGGACCATCGCCCGCATCCCAGAAGTAAACGTCGCCAGACGTCTGCGTCACCTGGAAAGCGGAATTGCCGACAGCGCTGAGGCCCTTGAAGTTGGGAACATCAGCGACCGGGATCTGATAGATGGTGCGGCGGAAGCCAGTGTCATACACCGCTTCGAGCATGCCGCGTTCGTCGATTTCAATCGAGTTCAAATTGCCGATCGGCGCGCCGTCCTTGGTCACCGAGAGCGGTGCGAAGTTCGCTGACAGTTGCGTCAGCGGCGAGGGCTGGCCGGGCGTGCCGACGAACAGGTCGATCGGAGCGCCTGCGGTGTTCACCGTGACCGTGCCGTCAGCGGCGTTATAGGTGGCGCCGGCGCCGGCCGTAATGGAACCGAGCGATCCGCCAGCAGCGACGCTATCGTCGAATGTGACAGTGAATGTGGCGATGACGGTCGCCGGGGTTCCGGCTTCGTCATAGACGTTGACTGTCCATTCGTTGGTGGGTGATCCGCCAGGGGCAGGAGCAGTCGGCACGAATTCCGTACGCAATGTCTGCGAGCGGCCGAGCGTGTCGAAATATTCGATCGGCAGATCATAGCTTGTGCCGGCGGCGCCGTCTTCCGTTTCAGTCGCCGGAAGATTGACGCCAAGCTGGATGTTCTGCGTCGGCGCGGCGGCGTTCTGGTTCAGATTGACGCGAACCGGCGAAAGGCCGGTGGCGCTGTCGCGCGGCGGCGAGGCGATGTTGCCGTTCACATCAGCCGGCCATCCCATCAGGAACAGACCGCTCTGCGTGCGCAGATATCCCTGTTCGTCAGTGAAGAAGGAACCGGTTGAGGTCAGCATCAGTTCGCGGCTGCCCGCAGGTTCGTTGAGGCTGCCAATGTCAGTGACGGGCAGCATGCCGCGGCCGGAAATGGAAATGTCTGTCGAGTTCGCCGTGGTGACGAGCGAGCCTTGCGCGCCGGCGTCGCGATAGGTGAGGGCGCGCACGCCGCCAGCGGAATAATCGCCCCGCGTTTGCGCCAGCACCATATCGGCGAATTCCGACTCTGCGCGTTTATATCCATAAGTCTGCGAGTTCGCGATATTGTCCGAGATGGTGCCCAGTTTGACCGCATTCACGGCTAGCCCCATCACGCCGGCGTTAAGCGATGACGAAATCCCCATAACAATCTCCAGTCGATAAAAATTTTACTGCTATGGTTAGCTTTATCGCCTTGCTATTTAAGGAACCCCTAATGAACTCTGGACTTTTACGGTTATTTTTTGGTCAGCAGTGTAATTGCAATTCGTCTGTTTTGCGGCGCGAGCGGATCGTCTGAGAAGGGTTCTGTCGCCGCTTTGCCGGTGACCTGTACAATTTGCCGCGCGCTGACGCCGCTATTGATCATCATGCGCCGTGCAGCGAGAGCGCGATCGGTGGACAGCTCCCAATTCGTGTAGTTTGCGTTAACGGAAAACGGTCGTGAATCCGTATGTCCGACAATCGCCATATCGTTGCTCACCGTTGCGAGCACCGGACCGATGACTTCCAGGAGGTCAAGCAAAAGCTGCGAAGGATTGGATGAGCCGAGATTAAACAGGGGGTCTGCGTCGGCGTCCACCAGTTCGATGACCAGTCCGTCCGGCGTCATGCGGGTGTGAATGTGTTCTGACAATCCGCCATCGAGCGCGCCGACTGTGGTCGCATCGATCTGGTTCTGCACATCTTCAAGACTTGTGGCGGCGGCGCCTTCCAATTCATCTGGGCCGATGCCGATTTCCTCGTCAACGCCTTCGCTTTCCGCCGGCCCTTTAAGGTCCATGTCCTTGCTGTCGCCGTCATTTTCCTCGATTTTACTCTTTGGAAACTCTTCGACCGCGCCGGCGCCGCTGCGGGCGAGACGCTCTTCGTCGAAAACCGAAGATCCATCGAGCGCGCCATTGCCGCCGCCGGAAACCCGGCTGATCGGGATCGACGGGTCGAAATAGTCGGCGAGGCCCTTGCGCTGGTCCTCGGTCGTTGCGTTGAGCAGCCACATGAGCAGGAAAAACGCCATCATCGCGGTCACGAAGTCGGCATAGGCGACCTTCCACGCGCCGCCGTGATGGCCGCCTCCGGCGATCACCTTTTTACGTTTAATGATGATTGGCGCTACGCCTTTTGAGCCGCCAGCCATGAAGCCCACCCGATTGCAATCAACGAGGTGAGTTAAAGTAAACTCCTTACGGCGGCTTTTACTTGTTTACGCAATTTATAGCTATTCATGTTTGATAAGGCATATCGCATGTGAAGATGAGTGTGGGGCCGGGCGCCGATGGGCGAAGACAAGTCGAATATTCTCAAGCGGAAAATGGCGACGTCGGGCCGCGATCCCGGACCGCTGCATTTGATCGCTGATCTTTCCGCCCGTTTTGGCAAAGAAGCCGCAGGCGCCTTCGGCGAGTTCTATGGCGAAAAGTGTCAGCTTGGCGAAACGCAGGCGCCGCATTTCGCCAATCTTGATGAAGCGCTGGCGCCGCACGCGGCGAAAGCCGGCATCTATCATTTTCGGTTCAATGCGGACAAAGATTTCATCATCGTGCTCGATGTGGAGACGTCCATGCGCGCATCGGGGTGGTCGCTCAGTGAATCACGCGAGCTTCCCGACCCGATGCCGGATTCAATCAGCCCGATTGACCGGCGGCTCGCCAAGCGGCTTGCGGTGCGGTCTGCCGAACTGATTTTCGCCAAAGCGGATCAATGCGGCGTCGCCAAAGGCGTCGCGGAGCTAATCGCCAGCGGCGACGAGCCGCGCCGGTTCGATTTTACCGATGACAAGCAGCGCGTGGTCGGCGCGACCTATTCCATCCAGACGCTTGACTCAGAAGTGCTCGGGTCCATCACGTTATACGCCGCTGAACGGATCACCCTCGCCATGCGGGACTATTACGAGAAAGCGGTTCCGGCCGCGGAAGCGAAATGGAAACGCGATCTGCGCAAACTTGCAGCCATGGCGCCGACAACTTTGCGCGCTGATCTTGCAGAAGAGGAAATCACGCTCGGCCTGTTGATGAATCTGAAGCCGGGACAGGTGATCGATCTTACCACTGCGACGATTGACGATGTTTCGGTGCACCCTGACGAAAAATGCGCGTCAAAGCTGCATATCACCGGATCGCTCGGCAACCGTGACGGCGTCCGGGCGCTGCGGATCAAATCGATCGCTTACTGAGCTGCGGTCGCTTGGCTATCAACCCCGCTTGTTTAAGGCGCTTCAGATAGGTGTTTGACGACGCCCCTTCAGAAGCGCAAAGTCCGGCCCACTGATTCACTTTCAGAGGGTAAAATTCATGATTTTAAGACTTCCAGCCGCAGCGGCGGCGATTTCCGTTTTTGCGCTCGCAGCGTGCGGGCAGGGCGACAAGGCGCCTGCGACAAATGTCAGCGAGCCCGCAGCCGATGAAACAGCGGCGGAAGCGAGCGGCGACCTTGCGTTTGCGCCCATCGACGAGGCGAAGCTGCGCGAACGGATCGCAACACTGGCCTCCGATGAATTCGAGGGGCGCGCCCCGGCGACGCCGGGCGGCGCCAAGACCCGCGACTATCTGATCGCGCAGATGAAAGAGATCGGCCTCGAGCCCGGCAATGGCGATTCTTACGAACAGGCCGTGCCGCTGGTGGAGCTTACGGCAGACGCAGACGCTTCGAACCTGTCGATCAATGGCGAGACGTTGGAGCTTGGGCCGGAAGCGGTTTACTGGACGAAACGCGTTCAGGAAAACGTGTCGTTTGAAAACAGCGAGATGGTCTTCGTCGGCTATGGCGTCGTTGCGCCGGAATATGGCTGGAACGATTACGCCGACGTCGACGTGACCGGCAAGACGGTCGTCATTCTCGTCAATGATCCGGGCTACGCCACCGAAGATCCCGAGCTCTTCAATGGCAAGTCCATGACCTATTACGGACGCTGGACATATAAGTATGAAGAAGCGGCGCGTCAGGGCGCGGCGGCGGCGCTGGTAATTCACCAGACGGCGCCAGCTTCTTATGGCTGGGGCGTTGTCGAAGGAAGCTGGAGCGGCGCGCAGTTGGATCTCGAACGTCCCGATGGCGGCGCCAGCCGCACCGCGCTTGAGGGATGGATTCAGGAAAGCGTTGCGCGCGACCTCTTCACTAAAGCTGGCATGGATTTTGACGCCGTCACCGCATCCGCCCAGGAGCGCGGCTTTAAGGCGCAGCCGATGACGGGCCTTAGCGCGTCGGCGACGCTGAAGAATACGATCCGCCGCAGCAATTCGGCGAACGTCGCCGGTCTTCTTCCGGGAACGGAGCATCCGGACGAATATGTCCTTTATATGGGCCACTGGGACCATAATGGCGTTGGCGTTCCTGACGCGGAAGGCGACAATATCTGGAACGGCGCCGTGGATAACGCGACCGGCACCGCCGGCATCCTTTCCATCGCGCAATCGTTCATCGAGTCCGAGGTGAAACCGAAGCGCTCCATTCTGTTTGTTGCGGTCACCGCTGAAGAGTCCGGTCTTCTCGGCTCGGCTTATCTCGGTGAAGCGCCGATTGTGCCGTTTGCGCAAATTGTCGGCGGCATCAACATTGACGCGATCCTGCCGGCGCCGCCGACAAAGGATCTGATCGTCGTCGGTTATGGCGCGTCGGAGCTTGAGGATCTCTTGAAAAAAGCAGCCGACAAGCGCGACATGTATCTGCGCCCGGATGCGACGCCGGAAGCCGGTTATTTTTATCGCTCCGATCATATCTCGCTCGCCAAGAAAGGCGTGCCGATGCTCTACGCCGACGCCGGCATCGATCTGGTCGAGGGCGGCGAGGAAGCCGGCCGCGCCTTTGGCGAAGACTACACCGCCAATCGCTATCACAAACCGTCTGATGAATATTCGCCAGACTGGGATCTGACCGGCATGGTCAAGAGCCTGTCGATTCTTCAGGAAGTCGGCGCAGAAATGGCGTACACGGATATCTGGCCGAACTGGTATGAGGGCAACGAGTTCCGCGCCCTGCGCGATGAACAACGCAGCGCCGCTGAGTAGCCGAAACGAAACGGCGACAACATCAAGGCCTCTTCCTGAAAGGGAGGAGGCCTTTTCGTTTCTGCAATTCTCATAGACGGCGGCAGGGGGTTGGCATAGGCTCGGAAGAGGGCGCGATTCACCACGGGGCAAGAGTTCATGTCAGCACCACATTTCAAGAAGACTTTGGGTCTGACCGACCTGACCTTGTTCACCGTGTCGGCGATTGTGCTGCTCGATACGCTCGCAGCGACATCTTCAATTGGCGTATCCAGCATCGTCTGGTGGGGATTGCTCGCAGTGTGCTTTGCGCTGCCCATCGGCCTTATCACCGCAGAGTTGGGCACGACCTATCCGGAGCAGGGTGGAATTTATGCATGGGTGCGTACGGCGTTCGGCCCCAAATGGGCGGCGCGCGCGGCCTGGGCCTACTGGATCAACACCGCCGTGTGGGTGCCGTCGATATTCGTCTTGTTCTCCGGTTTCGCCGTCCGCCTTTTCGGCGTTGACATTTCCCTCGCAGGCCAGATTGGGATCAGCATTGCGCTGGTGTGGCTGGCGGTGATCGTCAATTGCGTTGCGCTGGAGGCGGGAAAATGGGTGCCGAATACGGGCGCGTTATTCAAGATGATCGTGTTCGGGGTGATCATCATTGGCGGCATTGGTTATGGGATGACGCACGGTTTCGCCAACAAGTTCCCGGTTGCAGAGCTGACGCCGACCTGGTCTGACAGCCTGCGCTATTTGCCGGCTATCATCTACGGCATGCTTGGCTTCGAACTGGTGAGCGCAGGCGGCGCCGAGGTTTCAAACCCGAAACGCGACATTCCAACATCAATTCTTTTATCCGGCGCCGTCATCATCGCGCTCTATATATTAGGGACGGTCGGGGTGCTCGCCGTGTTGCCGGCTGGCGATATCAATCTGGTCGAAGGCCTGATTGACGTGTTCTACTTGCTGTTCGGCACGGGCCCTGTGGGGCAAACGATTGTGATGCTGCTCGGTCTTGCAACGCTTTATACTTTCTTTTCCAGCGGCGTCACCTGGGCGCTAGGGTGTAACCGCGCATCGGCGCAAGCCGCAGCGGAAGGACAGCTGCCGGGGTTCTTCGGTATTCTCAACAAGTCTCACGGCGCGCCGGTTGGCTCTGCAATTTCCATGGGTGTGGTCTGCACGCTTATGCTGCTGGTTTACGGGCGCATCGCCACTTCGAACGAAGATTTGTTCTGGGCGTTGTTCGCCTTCAGCGCAGTGATTTTCCTGATGCCCTATGTTGGCATGGTGCTCACCTTTCAGCGTATGCGGAAGATTGATCCGCTGCGCGAGCGGCCATTCAGGGCGCCGTTCGCGACGCTGCTGACGTTCCTGTGCGTTACGGCGCTCACCGGCGCCATCTCCTTGTTGTTTTATGTTCCCGGCGACGGCCCCCAGTGGGCGACGATCATCGGAGTCATCGGTGCATTGTTGCTTGGCGAAGTCCTGATCGCCATTGCCGGCCTGCGGCGACGCATCGCCAAGCCCGCTGTTTAAATTCCGAGCGCGTCGAGCATCCGGAAATAGGTCATGCCGAGCGCCAGCATCGGCCCGCCCACCTGATCAGCGGCGGGAATCCGCAAATGACGCACATCATCGAAGAAATCGAGCCCGTTCTCTTTGCCGTTGATGGCTTCGGCGAACATCTCGCCGACGATGTGACCGCAATTGACGCCGTGCCCGGCATAGCCTTGCGCATAATAGACATTCTCGCTGACTTTGCCGATCAGCGGCACGCGGTTGAGCGGAATGCCGATGACGCCGCCCCACGCATATTCCACTTTGGTCTTGGCAAGCTGCGGAAAAATTCTGCGCATGCGCGGCGCCAGCGAGCCTTCGATGTCGTCAATGTCGCGGTTTGAATAGGTGCAGCGCCCGCCGAACAGGAGCCGGTTGTCGCCGGTCAGACGGAAATAATCGAGGACCCAGTTAGAATCGCAGATCGCCAGATTATCCGGCAGTAAAGCGCTTGCGAACGCATCTCCGAGCGGCTCCGTCGCGATGACATAGGTCTTCGCCGGCAGCATGTATCCGGCGAGTTTTTGTTTTTCGAGCGCATGATAGGCGTTGCCCGCAAGGATCGCGTGTTTCGCTTTCACGCTGCCTTGCGCGGTTCGGATGATTGGCGAGGGACCGTGTTCTATGCCGGTCACGACGGCGCCCTCAAAAATCTGAACGCCAAGACTTTCCGCCGCAGCCGCCTCGCCAATGCAGAGATTGAGCGGATGACAGTGCGCGCCGCGCCGGTCGATCAGGCCGCCAATATAGGCGTTGGTCGCCGCGTGCTCGCGCACGCCCGCCGCATCGATCAGTTCCATGATTTCGGCGAAACCGTGCGCTGCGCATTCCGCATATTCCGATTCCAGCGACCGCATCTGCCGGGCGTTGAGCGCGACCGTCGCCGCGCCGCGCGTGTAATCGCATTTTATGTCGTATTTTTGGATGCGGGCTTCGACAATGTCATTGCCGAGATAACGCGTACGCCAGAGAAAGTCCTGCGCCCTCTCGCCAATCTGTTTGACCAGTTCGCCTTCGCCGGACCAGCCGGCGAGAACCTGACCGCCATTGCGCCCCGAGGCGCCCCAGCCAATGCGGTTGGCCTCGAGCAGTGCAACGGACTTGCCGCGCTCTGCAAGCGATAGCGCAGAAGCAACGCCGGTGAAGCCGCCGCCGACAATGGCGATGTCAACCTCAATGTCTCCAGACAGCGTTTCGCGTTCCGGCGCAAGATGCGCCGTTGCCGCGTAATATGAATTGATATGTTGTTCCCGGTTCTGCATGGCAAGGAGCGCTAAAACGCCTGCAGGTAGGAATCATATTCGAAATCTGTCACGCGCGCATTGGCGGTTCGCAATTCCTGCTGCTTCAGCGCGCAGAAGACGCGCGTGAACAACTCTCCGAACATCGGCGCCAGAATCTTCCCGTCAGCGAAAACGGCGAGGGCCTCGCGCCATGATGTCGGCACTTTCGGCGCGCCGGATTCATAGGCGTTGCCGTCTGTCGCGGGCGGCGGCGTCAATTTGTTTTGCACGCCATGCAGAACGCCGCCGAGCAGCGCCGCCATGACGAGGTAAGGGTTGGCGTCGGCGCCGGCGATGCGGAATTCGAAACGGCGGTTGGCGTTTGAGTCATTGGGAATGCGGATCGACGCCGTGCGGTTCTCGTAACCCCAGGCAAGACAGGTGGGGGCGTGGCTGCCGTCCTGAAACCGGCGCATGGAATTGAGATGCGGCGCCAGGAATATCATCGCTTCCGGCGTCGCCGCGAGCAGCCCGGCGATCGCCTGATGCAGGAGTTCCGATCCCTTATCGTCATCGCTGGCGAAGACGTTTTCGCCTTTGCCGTTCAGAACGCTCATATGCACATGCATGCCGTTGCCGGCGCGGTCGCCAAACGGTTTCGCCATAAAGGTGGCGATCATATTGTGCTTGTCGGCAACGCATTTGACCGCCCGGCGGAACAGCACCGCCTGATCGGCGGCAAGCACCGGATCGGGATGATGCATCAGGTTGACCTCGAACTGACCGGCGCCTCCTTCGACAATCGCCGCGCCCAGCGGAATGCCTTGCGCGTCACAGGCGCCGTAAAGATCGTTGAAGAACGGGCTATAGGCGTCAAGTTCGGTCATGGCGTACATGCGCGCATCGTCAATGCGTCGGCCGGTGGCGCCGAGCGCGGGCGTCAAGGGAATGCCCAGATCATTCGTGTCGCGCGACAGCAGGTAAAATTCCAGCTCCATGGCGGCGACGGGATGCAAATCAATCGCCGCAAGCCGGTTTTTCATCTCACAGAGCAATTGGCGCGGGTCCGCCAGAAAGGCGCCGCCATCCTCGTCGCCCATCATCATCATGATCTGCGCGGTCGGTTCCGCCGCCCAGGGCGAGGGGAGCATTCCGGCGCCGACCGGATAGCAGACGCCGTCAACATCTCCGGTTTCCATGACAAGCCCGTTGGCCATAACGTCATTGCCCCAGATATCGACGCCGACCAGCGAACGCGGCAGCCGCAAACCGGACTCGAAAAGCCTCAGCGCCGCATCGGCAGGCAGGCGCTTGCCGCGCAATACGCCGTTGAGATCGGTGAAAAACGCATCTGCGAATTTAAGTTCCGGCGCAGCTTCCATCAGCGCTTTCGCCTGCTCGCGAAGCGCGCCCAAATCCGCAGGTCTGATCTGATTGGTCATGGCTATTGTTATGCGTTCAGTTGGGCAAAGGTTTTGTCGAGGCTGGCGCGAACCAGCGCAAACAACTCGTCGATCTCCGCATTGGTGATCACCATGGGCGGACACAGAAACATTGTGTCGCCGACCGCGCGCATGACGACGCCGGTTTCAAAACAGTGCGTGCGACAAGCGGCGCCGGCGCATCCGTCGGGCTGATAGCGGTCACGGGTGTTTTTGTTTTTGACCAGTTCCAGCGCGCCAAGCAGGCCGATGCCGCGCGTTTCTCCGACCAGTGGATGATCGTTCAGCGTCGCCAGCTTCTCCTGAAAATAGGCTGCGGCCCTGCGGCCGTTCTCGCCGACAAGGCCAAGCTCCTCGATCAGTTCGATATTGCGGATGGCGACGGCTGCGGCGACGGGGTGGCCGGAATAGGTGTAGCCATGGGCCATTTCCGTATCCGCATTGATGATTGGGTCAGACATGCGCTTGTTCAGCGCGACGGCGGAAAGCGGCATGTATCCGCTCGAAATGCCTTTCGCCATGGTCATGATGTCTGGTGTAAATCCGTAGGTCTGGCAACCGAACCACTCGCCGGTGCGGCCGAAACCGCAGATCACTTCGTCGGACCACAACAGCACATCATATTTGCGGCAGATGCGCTCGATCTCCTGCCAGTACCCGTCGGGCGGCAGCATCAAGCCGCCGGCGCCCATGACCGGTTCGCCGGCAAACGCCGCGACATTTTCGGGGCCAAGTTCGAGAATTTTGTCTTCAACGGCTTTGGCGCAACGCATGGCGAAATCGCGTTCGCTTTCGCCAGGCCTTGCATATTCATAGTAATGCGGCGTCGGCCCCACATGATGAAAGCGCGGCAGCGGCAAATCGAAAATGCCTTGCATGAAGGGCAGGCCGGAAAGGCTCGCCGCCGCCACGGTCGATCCGTGATAGGCGCGTTCGCGCGAAATGATCGCTTTCTTTTCCGGCTTGCCTTGCAGGTTCCAGTAATACCAGATCAGCTTGATGGCGCTGTCGACCGCTTCTGATCCTGAGCATCCGAAGAAAATCTGATCCAGCCCTGCAGGCGTTTTTTGCGCGATGAGGTCGGCGAGCTTGGCGGCGTAAGGCGTCGTGGTCTGGAAGAAGAGATTGTAATAGCTCAGCGTCTTCATCGCTTCGGTTGCAGCGTCCACAAGCTCCAGTCGCCCATAGCCGAGCTGCACGCACCACAGACCCGCCATGCCGTCCAGAATCTTGGCGCCGTGCTCGTCATAGATGTAAACGCCCTCGGCGCGTGTGATCACCCGCGGACCATGCTCGCGCAGTTCGTGATGCGTCGTGAACGGATGCAGATGATGAGCGCTGTCCAGCGCCTTCAGATCGAGATTGCTACGCGTCATTATACGTTGACCATGAGATAACGCACGTCCCACGGGCTGAGGACGCTGGAGCGGTGTTCATATTCAGCGCGCTTGAGGGCGGCGTATGTATCGACGAAGCCTTCGCCGAGATATTTTTTCAGCGGCGCCGATTTCGAAAACGTCTCGACGCTTTCGGTAAGCGTGGAGGGGAGCGGGCGTTCGCGATCTTCGTAACCTTCGCCCACATATTCCGCCCGCGGTTCGATCTCGTCCACCATGCCGATATAGCCGCAAACCAGCGACGCGGCGATGGCGAGGTACGGGTTGATGTCGGCGCCGGAGATGCGGTTCTCCACGCGCCGCGCATCCGGTCCGCTGGCCGGCACGCGCAAGCCCACCGTGCGATTCTCGCGGCCCCAATGGGTGTTGGTCGGCGCGCTCATAAAGGCTTCGAAGCGGTTATAGGAGTTGGTGTAGGGCGCAAGCATCGGCATCGCCGCCGGCAGATGCGCCTGCAGGCCGCCGATAAAGTGGCGGAACAGATCGGTGTCGCCATCGCCTTTGCCAAAAATGTTCTTGCCGGTCTTGGTGTCCACAACGCTCTGATGCAGATGGATTGATGACCCGCTTTCATCGGCATAGGGCTTCGCCATGAACGTCACGAACATGCCGTGACGCTTGGCGACCTGACGGGCGAGGCGCTTGAACAGGAACAACTGGTCGGCGACTTTCATGGCGTCGCCATGGCGGATGTTCACCTCGAACTGACACGGGCCGTCTTCGTGGATCAGCGTTTCAAGATCAACATTCTGCGCGTCGCAGAACTGATAAAGCTCCTCAAACAGCTTGTCGAACTCGTCGATCGCATCGAGGCTGTACACATGCTGGCCGAATTCGCGAAGGCCTGAGGCGCCGTCCGGCGCACGCGGTTCGAGCACCACATCGGTGAAACGGGCGATGAGATAGAATTCAACCTCCGGCCCGACAATCGGCGTCCAACCCTTCTGGCGATAAAGATCGATGACATTGCGCAGCACCTGCCGCGGCGCGAGATTGAACGGCGCGCCCTGATCCGTGTAGGCGTCGCAGATAACGGCGGCGGTCGCGTCTGTATTCCATGGCGCGAGGTGAATGGTCGACAGATCCGGCGACAGCACCAGATCATGCTCGGTGCCTTTGACATAATCGTTGAAGACAATGTCGCCATGCACGCTGATCGTGTAGGTCGCTTCGGGAATGCGCAAGGACTTGTTCTCGACGCTGGACAGGAACAGTCCCGGCGTCATGTTCTTGCCGCGCGCGGCGCCGCCCATGTCTGGCGTCAGACATGAGACATCGCCGATGCGGCGCTCGCGCATCCATTCCTTCAGTTCGTCCAGATCCATAAATCACCTTGAGCGCCGCCCCGTCCGGGTGGACGGCTTGCCAACGCCTGTTTTTGTTTTTGTCGCGCCCCGCACAGGCGGCGTCGAAGGCTTGCCTCCAGCCCCTCATCGGTCGGCCGCCATCGCCGTCACCGCAGCCTAGCCGAAGCCTTTCCCGGCGCAAGCCGCCAGAATGTGATCACATTTACGACGGCGATTTTTTCAGCGCAAGGGTCTGCGCGGCCAACTTGCCCCGCCGCCAAAGGCCCGGCCCTTCCTTTTGCGCATAAAGACCTTATTCTTGGGCTGCGGAGCGAGATCACGCATGGAGCAGAAGGGGGAGGCAGCGGTGGCGACAGCGAAGGCGATGCTTATGGTTGCGCCTGCCCTCCAGAAAAAGCCCCAACCGGCCCGGCCGGCGGCGGTTCACGAAGAAGTTTATCAGCGCCTGCGGCGGGCGATTATTTCCGGCCAGCTTGAGCCGGGAAGGTCGCTTTCGGTGCGCGGTCTTGCAGCGGAGTTCGGCGTCAGCGCCATGCCGGCGCGTGAAGCGATCCGGCAACTGGCGGCGCAAGGGGCGCTGGAGTTCACGCCGACGCGGCGCGTTGCGGTCGCGCGGATGAGCAAGCACAAGCTCGATGAATTGAGTGAAGCGCGTCTGGCGCTGGAGCCTGCGCTTGCGGTTCGGGCGTTGCGCATCAAGGGCGCCGCGCGTGAAAGACTTGCATCGGAAATGGAGCGCATTGACGCTACGCTCGATGAAGCGATCAAGCGCGGCGACAGCGCCGACTACGCCCGGTACAACAGCGAATTTCACTTCACCTTGTATGAAGCCGCCGCTTCGCCGGTTTATCTCGGGCTGGTGGAGAGCCTGTGGCTGCAAACCGGTCCGTTCATGCGCGTCGTGATCGGCCGGGTCGGCACTTCGTCGTTGATTGATCAGCACCAGGAAGCCTTGCGGGCGCTGCGCGCCGGCGACGCGAAAAAGCTTGAAGCGGCCATTCGCGACGACATCGCCGAAGGCATGTCGAACATCGCCCGCGCGGAGATTTAATTCTCGTCCGCTGTATAGACGCGATCGCCGTTGAACCACGTCTCCAGCACTTTCGTTTCGCTGATGTCAGCGCTGGCCCCGCTTTCGGCCAGTTCAAAGATATCCCTGTCCAATATGATGAAATCGGCCTTTTTCCCCGGTTCCAGCGAGCCGGCGATGTCCGCCTGTTTTAGCGCGCGCGCGGCGTTGATTGTGTAGGCGTCGACCGCGTCATAGATGGAAATCGCTTCACCGGCGTTAAGCGGCGCGAGGCCGAAAATGGACCGGCTCACGGCGCCTTCAATGTTGACGAAAGGGCGCGGATCTTTGGTGTCCACCGGCGCGTCGGATCCGGCGATGATCACGCCGCCAGCATCGCCTATGGATTTCGCCGGATAGGCATTGTCGTAGTAATAGCCGTCTTCATCATAGACATCGCCGTCAATCGCACGATCGACGAATGGAATGACCGTGGTGTCGTATTGCGTGTCGCGCGTCGCCCAGGCGAAAGTGAAAGACGCGAAAATATCATTCTCGGCAAATCTGTCCTGATCTTCGGGGCGCACAACCTGCAAATGCGTGACGATATGTTTGTTGGCGGCGCCATTTGCGGCGCGCGCAGCCTCAATGGCGTTGATCGCCGTTGCAACCCCGCGATCGCCGATGGCGTGGATGTGGAAGGTGAATCCCACCGCATCGCCCTCGCGCACATAGTCCATGATGATTTGCTCGGGATGCTGCAGCACGCCGCTGGATTCAACGCATTGCAGCGGATGAAATCCGTGCGCCTGTTTGAAGGCGTTGACGTCGGGCGTGGCGCCGGCATCGATTTGCGCGCGGGCCTCGATGCAAATGTCGCTGGCAGTATCGGCGTAACCGGCGACGCGAACCCATTGCGCCGCCTCATCCCATTCATAAACCGGTTGCAGATAATTTCGCGAGAACGCTGCGTTCGGCAGTGTCGGCGGATCGGCGAGGGGATCGCCCTCAAGAACGCCGTCTGCGAAGAGTTTGAGGAAGTCCGCTTCGATTAGCGGGTCGCTCTCATATTTCGCGCGGATGGAGTTCGCTTCGGCCAGCAGGGATGCGTAATCGACCTTACCGGCCTCATTCGCGTATTCGCCGGGATCGAAATAGAGCGCCAGATGCGCGCGCGCATGAAATCCGTCCTTCGCGCGAAGGGCGTCGTAAATGTCGAGCGTATCGGGATCGGCGGCGGCGTCGAGGAAAGACGTGATGCCGCGCGGCAGCGTAACTTCCATCATCAGCTCCGGCGCGGCGCGCGCCTTGTCGATGCCTTCGTCAAGGAGGCCGTTGGCGCCGATGGCGGTGAGCGCATAATCTTCGGTCAGCTTGCCGTTCGGTTCGCCAGTTTCATCGACGCCGATATAGGGCGCGAGGTCGGCGAAATCGGTTGCGAGCGTTGCGGCGGAAAAGCCGACGGTTTCGCCGACGGCGTTTTTCGCGCGGGCCAGCGCAACGGAATTGACCGCGAAATGATGACCGTCGCTGCCGCGCAGGATCACCGGTTGCGTGGCGGAGACAGCGTCGAGCGCTTGGCGGATGGTTTGAAACTTCCCGCCGGGCTGATTGCCGGCGGCGAAATTCCACAACAATACGGGGAGCCATTCGCCGCTGGCCATGCCTTCCCGCGCCGTGCAGTCGCTGGCGTAAGCAGCGATTTCTTCAAGCGTTGAGGGTTCGTTTTCAAGACTGCATACCGGCACCGGCATGGCGCCGATGGGATGAAGATGTGCGTCATGCAGGCCGGGGAGGACGAGGCGGCCCTTCAGATCGACAATCTCGGTCGCGGCCTCGGCGGCTTCATCCCTGAACGTCACATCATCCATGCCGTTGGGAAGCAAGCGAATGATTTCATCGCCGCTAAGAACGAAACCGGAGACAAACTCGCGCTCCGCATTCGCCGTGTAAATGCGGCCATTAACGAAGATTGTTTCCGGCGGCAACGCCTCGGCTGATTCTTGCGCGCCGCAGCCGGCGGCGAGCAGCATCAACCCGAAGGCGGTTCCGATTGCATTCGTTCTCATTGCATAACCCCTAAACAAGAATTGACGGCGGCGCTTTCATCGGTCCGCAAAATCTTCCATCATGCCCAATGATGGTCGGGTGCGGCGCGTTCCACAAGTGGGCGGCGCAGACGGATGGAAATTGATGAGCGACGCCAGAACAAGATTGCCGCTTCTCCTGCGCGACGGTTTCGCCGCGCTCAATGCTGGCGATGCGCAAAAAGCCGCAGAGTGCTGCCGCCAGGCGATGTCGCTCGATCGCAGCCACGCCGAAACCCATTTTTTGGTCGGTCTGGTTGCGCTTGAAATGAAAGACTTAAGGACGGCGGTCAGCGCGTTCGGGTCCGTGGTGAAAATCGCGCCGTCGCACGCGGCGGCGTGGGCGCAGCTTGCGCGCCTGTTCATTCGCCTTGGCCAACCCGCGCGTGCGGAGCAGGCGCTGGAGAAGGCGGTCGCCGCTGATCCGCGCGATGCGGCTGTGGCGGATTTGATCGGCGTGACGGCGTCTTCACTTGGCGATCAGGAAACCGCGCGAACATGGTATCAGCGCGCCGTGGCGCAGGCCCCGGACCGGCCGGCCTATCAGGTCAATCTCGCGAGCGCGCAGATTTTCCTTGGCGATGCTGAAGCCGCCGAAGAGACGCTGACCAAAGCGCTCGCGAACAATGATGACCTGGCTCAGGGCGAGTGGCTCTTATCGTCGTTGAAAAAGGCACAGGATACGGCCCGCGCCGACAGACTGATAAGCCGCGCCTCGCAGGCGAAAGACAATCATGCGCGCGCGTTTTTGGCCTATGCGGCCGGCAAGGAATATGAAGACTGCGAGGCGTGGGAACAGGCGTTTGCGGCTTTCGAGGAGGGCGCCCGCGCCAAGCGCAGCACCATCACCTATGACGAGGCGGCGGATGCGGCGCGGTTTGAAGCGCTGGAAAAAACATTTACCCGAGCCTGGGCGGAAACGGCGCGGGAGGGCCATGATGACCCGTCGCCGATCTTTGTGGTCGGTCAGCCGCGCACCGGCACGACGCTGATCGAGCGCATCATCACCAGCCATTCCATGGCGGAATCTGCAGGCGAGTTGCAACAATTCGGCCTGTCCGTTCGCAGGCTGACAAAGGGCGAATTTTCCGATCGCTGGGCGCCGGAAGCGATTGCAGCCTCGGCGCATATTGATGCGGAGGCGCTGGGCAAGGAATATCTGCGCGCCTCGGCGCCGATGCGAAAGGGCGCGCCCCGCTTTGTCGACAAACTGCCCGGCAATTATTTTCACATTCCTCTAATCCTTGCCGCGCTGCCCAACGCTAAGATCGTTCATCTGACCCGCGATCCGATGGATTCGTGTTTTGCGAGCTACAAGCAGCTTTTCGCCGAAGCCTATTATCATTCCTACGATCAGCTTGAGATGGCGCGCCATCATCTGCGCTATCTGGCGTTGATGAACCATTGGCACGATCTTTTTCCGGGGCGCTTCATCGACATTTCCTATGAGGAAACGGTCGCAGACTTTGAACCGAATGCGAGGCGGTTGATCGATTTTCTGGGTCTGCCGTGGGAAGACCAGTGTCTTGCCTTCCACGAACAAAAGGGCGCGGTGTCGACCGCCAGCGCCGTGCAGGTCCGGGAAAAACCGCATACGCGTTCGGTGGGGCGCTGGCGGCGATATGAAACGATGCTGGCGCCAATGCAGGCTGAACTGGCCGGCGGCGCCTGATTCGCCCCGAAGGGCGAATGTGATCACATAATTTGAGCAAATGGCCGGATTTGGAAATTCGACCCCCGGCGCCGGCGATTGGAATAATGCATTGATATTATTATGTTATTTAAAACGCTCAGAATAAAATCGCGTGGCATTTTCGCCGCGCTGCAGTAAATAATCGCCACGATGCGATCCCGAAATGAGTTCTTTTATTGTTCGTGTAAGCCTTTCTTGTTACGAATTTGCAGCATGTTTCTTTGCGCCAATGCGGTCGTCGCGCCCAACCGGCGCATTCAGGAGGGGTCCAGAAAATGAAACGCACCAAATTCTCAAAAGCGAATATTCAGAAACGCTTGCTGCTGACGGGATGCTCGGCCGCCGCCATGTTCGCATCCACCGCGGCCATCGCCCAGCAGGACGAAATCATCGTCAGCGCCACCAAGCGTGAAGAATCGATTCAGGACGTGCCGCTCGCCATCTCCGCCTATTCCGGCGAGTTCGTTCGCGACACGAACCTCGATGACGTCAAGGATCTGGTGAAGTTTACGCCCGGCGTTTCCGGCAATTCTTTCGACAGCTTCATCGATTTCATCAACATTCGCGGCATCCGCACCAATGATTTCGGCGTCGGCGGCGACCCCTCGATTCCGCTCTTCAAGAACGGTCTCTATCAGAGCCGCAACGGCGCCGCGGTGTCGTCGCTGTTCGATATTGAGCGCGCGGAAGTGCTGCGCGGACCGCAGGGCTTTTTGTTCGGACGCAACGCGATTGGCGGCGCCATTTCGGTGCATACCGCCAAGCCGCGCATCGGCGAGCAAAGCGGCTATATCGAGATTGACGCCGGCGAGCGCAAACGCCTTTTCGGCGAGGGCGCGTTAAACGTGCCGGTGTCGGATAATTTCGCCATGCGCTTTGCGCTCTATGGCGGGCATGAAAACGGCTATGTCAACAACGTCGCGCGGCCCGGGACTGATCCGCAAATCGAACCGGAAAAATACGCCGGCCGTTTTTCGGCGCTGTACGCGAACGATACATTCGAAGCGTTGTTCACGGCTGAATATGAAAACCGCAAGCAGACCGGTTCGCTCTATCGCGCCACGGAGATGGGCGATCAGTGGGATACGCTGGTCGATATTTTCGGCGTGTCGCTCGGCGGCAGCGGCCGCGATATCGACAGCGACCAGACGCTCGGCGAGGCGGATGACGCGAAAATCTGGAGCCTCGGGCTACAGCTAGATTTCGATTTGGGCGGCGCGACGCTGACCTCGCTGACCGGCTATAAAGATCACGAATACTATTACTCGGAAGATTTCGACGGCACGCCGCTGCGGATCAATGATTACCAGCAGGATCAGGAGGGCCGCTATTTCGAACAGGAAGTGCGCGTGGTGTCCGACACGGACGGCCCGCTCTCCTGGTACGCCGGCGCATCTTACTACAACGAGGAAATCGACGTTCTGTTTACGCAGGGCTCGTCCGAAGAGGTGATGTGCCAGTACTATCTGAGCTATTACGGATTTAATTCCTGCTCGGATTATTTCGCTTATTACTATTACGCGTTCACGCCCGATCCGATCGGCCTCATCGAAAGCAACGCCGTCCGCGGACGCTATCACGGCTGGGGCGCTTATGTGGACGCCACCTGGAAACTGTCTGAACAGTTCGATATCGGTGTTGGCGTTCGCTATTCGAAAGACACGAAAAAATTCGGCATCATGGGCCTGCCCGTGACCAGCCAGCTCGGTCCCTATTTTGCGCTTGGCTTCACATCGTCTGAGTTCATCGAAGGCAAGCAGAGCTGGGACGCGTTCACGCCGCGCTTTATCGCGCGATATTATCCGTCGGATGACTGGATGGTGTTTGCGAGCGCAACCCGCGGCTTCAAGGCTGGCGGCTTCGGCAGCTTCTCGATCCTGCCCGACGACATCACTTTTTGCGGACCGTTCAGCACAGACTGCCTCAACCTGACGAACGCCGACGCCATGCCGGACCCGTTCAATCCGGAAAAAGCGTGGTCCTATGAGGTCGGTGTGAAGGGCGATCTTGGCGGGTTCGCGCGTCTTGACGCCAACGTCTATTATTACACCTACAAAGATCTTCAGCAGACCGTCACCGGCGCTGGCGGCGGCATCGTCGTCGAGAATATCGGCGACGTTTCAGGCTGGGGCTTTGAAGGGTCGATCGATGCCGATCTCGGCGAGTATTTCGGCCTGCTGGTCTCCGGCGGTTATACCGGCACCGAAGCCAATCAGGTGCAGGCGATTTGCGACGGCACCGACGCCTGCGAAGGCAATTCACTGGCGCAGGTGCCGAAATGGGCGGGCGCAGCGATCCTGTCGATGGATGTTCCGTTGGGACAGGGCACGGTGCACGGTGCAGCGGAATTCACGGCGCAAACGAAAACATTCGGCGGGGCGCTTCATCTCGCGGAAGCGATCAATCCGGGTTATCACGAACTCGCCTTGCGTCTTGGCTACAAGGCGGACGCCGGCTGGTCGGTAATCGGTTATGTTGAGAACGTCACCGACGAGGTTTATTTCTCCGGCACCGAAGAAGCGGGCGCGCTTATTCCGGCGCATTTCATCGGACCGAGCCGGCCGCGCACCTTTGGCGTGCGGATGACATATGAGTTCGGCGGCTGACGCCGCCCTGTTGCGTTCTTTTGTTGACTGACTTGTTGCGCCGGTCCCGATGACCGGCGCAAATTTATGGACTTGCAATGACCATTAACACCGGCAGGCTGTTTCAGGCGTTCAAATATTTCATTTACGCTTTGCTGGCGGTCAACACCGGCCATTTCTTTCTGGAAAATTTCACCAGCAGTTCCTTCACCTATGAAGGCGGCGTCGATCTGGCGGAAATCATTGTCGTCTATACAGACGCTATCGATACAGCCGCTTGGCTGGTTTTGCTGATCCTCCTCGAACTTGAAACCTGGGTCATTCCCGACGAGAAAATGAAAGGATGGCTGGACGGCGTCATCAGCGCGGTCAGTTTCCTTTGCTGGGTGGTCATTCTTTATTCGTTTTATGGCTATGTCGCATCCGTGGGGCTGCCGCTTGGTTTTGCCGCTTATGACGGGCCGGATCCGTGCGGATTGCTCGCCTCCGGCGCCTCGGTCGCCAGCACGCTTGACGAATATGCGCCGCTGGACGCCAGCAATTGTCAGGCGCTGGCGGCGGCGGTGTTTTATAATGCCGACGCGAACATGTTTGCGGCGGGCGAAGCGCTGAGCATGATGAAGCGGCTGGTGTGGACCGATGTGCTCAACGCTGGCGTGTGGGTGTTGATCGTGGTGATCCTCGAGCTTGAGATTTACCTGAAATCATCAAAACTGGTCGGCACGAGGTTTTATAAGACCTATAAGTCGTTCAAGGTATTTTTGTACCTGATCCTGTTTGTGAATGCGGCTTACTGGCTGGCGATTGGCGCGCCATGGGATGCATGGGATGCATTCCTCTGGCTGGTGGCGTTCTTCTTCATCGAGATGAACATGGTGTCCTGGCAGACAGAGAACGCCGAACGCCGCGCCGCCGGACTGATAGAATAGAAAGTTGGATATGATGTTTTCTGAAAATGTCGCGCAAGCGTTGCAGAAGGTCACCTTGCGTTCTGAGGCGTTCGTCAATGGCCGCTTTCGCCCTGCGCGCAGCGGCGAGACGCTGCCATGCATCACGCCGATCGACGGCAGCGAGATTGGCCGGATCAGCGCCTGCGATGCGCGCGATATTGACGATGCGGTCACCGCCGCGCGGGTGAGCTTTGAAACCGGGCACTGGCGCAAAATGGGTCCGCGCGAGAAACGCAAAATTCTGCTCGCCTTCGCCGACAAGATTGAAGCCAACGCAGACGAACTGGCGCTGCTTGAAACGCTCGATATGGGCAAGCCGATCGCCCACACGAAAAGCGCCGACCTCCCGCTGGTGGTGCAGACCATCCGCTATTACGCAGAAGCCATCGACAAGGTGAATGACGAACTTGGGCCGGCGCCGCATAACGCCGTCTCGATGATCGTGCGCGAACCGGTCGGTGTTGTCGGCGCGGTCACGCCGTGGAACTTCCCCTTGCTGATGGCGTCCTGGAAATTCGCCCCGGCGCTCGCCACCGGCAACTCGGTGATTATGAAACCGGCGGAACAGGCGAGCCTGACCATGCTGCGCGCCGCCGAACTTGCAGCGGAAGCGGGGATTCCCGATGGCGTGCTGAATGTCGTGCCTGGCGATGGCGCTGCGGCCGGCAAGGCGCTCGCCCTGCACATGGATGTCGATAGCGTCGTCTTCACCGGATCGACGGCGGTCGGCAAGCTGATCATGGGCTATGCGGCGCAGAGCAATCTGAAACGCGTGGCGCTCGAATGCGGCGGCAAGAGCCCGCAGATCGTCATGGAAGATTGTCCAGACTTTGATGCGGCCGCCATCGCCGCCGCCTGGGCGGTGTTCTACGATCAGGGCCAGGTCTGCACGGCGGGAACGCGATTGCTGGTCCAGAACTCGATCAAGACGGACTTCCTCAAGAAAGTCGCCGCCATTGCGAAAGACCTTGCGCCCGGCGATCCGCTTGATCCGGCGACGCGGTTCGGCGCGCTGGTCGATGAAGCGCAGATGAATACGGTTCTCGGCTATATCGCCAAAGGAACGGGCGAGGGCGCGTCCTTGATCTGCGGCGGCGAACGGGCGCTGGGCCAGAGCGGCGGCTTTTATGTGACGCCGACCATCTTCGACGGCGTCACCAACAAGATGACGATTGCGCGGGAGGAAATTTTCGGCCCCGTGATCTCCGCCATCGGCTTCGATGATTTCGATCAGGCGATGACCATCGCCAATGACACGATTTACGGTCTCGCCGCCGGCATCTGGACAAAAGATTTAAATACGGCGCACCGTGCGGCGCGCACCCTTCGCGCTGGCAATGTCTGGGTGAATTGCTGGGACGGCAGCGACATCACCACGCCGTTCGGCGGTTTCAAGCAATCGGGCTTTGGCCGCGACCGTTCGCTGCATGCGCTCGATAAATACACCGAACTCAAAACCATCTGGATGCAACTGTCCGATTAACCCGTCTGCGGATGAATGACATGACAAGCGAAACCAAAACTGGCCGCAATGACTGGCTCCAGTCTTACTGGATGCCGTTTACCCCCAACAAGGCGTTCAAGGCGGCGCCGCGCATCAATGAACGCGCCGAAGGATTTTACTACCACACCAGCGACGGGCGGAAGATTCTCGATTCCTTCTCCGGCCTGTGGTGCTGCAATCTCGGCCATCGCCATCCGAAAATCAGCGAGGCGATGAAAGCCCAGATCGATGAACTCGATTATTCCAATGCTTTCAATTTCGGCCATCCGAAAGCGTTTGAGCTCGCCAATGTCGTTTCGGAACAGTTTCCCGGCGACCTCGATCATGTGTTCTTCGTCAATTCGGGGTCTGAAGCGGCGGATACGGCGCTCAAGATCGCCATCGCCTATCATCGCGCGCGCGGCGAGGGGACGAGAACGCGGCTGATCGGGCGCGTGCATGGCTATCACGGCGTCGGTTTTGGCGGCATCAGCGTCGGCGGCATGGTCAACAACCGCAAATTTTTCGGCAGCCTGCTGCCGGGCGCCGATCATCTGTCCTTTCCCTATGACATGAAAACCCAGGCCTTCACGCGCGGCGAATCCGGTCGCGATGTCGAGCCCTTTATGAGCGAGCTTGAAGGGATCATCACGCTCCATGACGCGTCGACCATCGCGGCGGTCATGGTCGAGCCTTTCGCCGGTTCTGGCGGCGTCTTCGTGCCGCCGAAAAACTATCTCAGGCGCCTGCGGGAAGTGACGCAAAAACACGGCATCCTCTTGATCGTCGATGAAGTGATTTCCGGGTTCGGGCGCATGGGCGCTGCGAACGCGTCGACGCATTTCGGCGTCGAGCCCGACATCGTCACCGTCGCCAAGGGCATAAACAATGGCGCCGTGCCCATGGGCGCGGCGATCGTCCGCAAGCAGATCTATGACACGTTCATGGATGCGACCCCGGCTGGCGTCGAGTTTTTCCATGGCTACACCTATTCCGGCCATCCGCTGGCGGCCGCCGCAGGGCTCGCCACGCAAGAGATTTTCCGCGAGGAAGGCGTCAACCAGCGGGCGGCGGACTTGGCGCGTTATTTCGAAGAGGCGGTCCACAGCCTCAAGGGCGAACCGCATGTGATCGACATCCGCAATATCGGTCTCGCCGCCGGGGTGACGGTGGCCATGCGCGACGGCGCGCCGGGTGCGCGCGGCGGCGAGGTCTTCCTCAAAACCTATGAAAAAGACGTGGCGATCCGCGCCAATGGCGACAATCTGGCCATTGCGCCGATCCTGACCATGGGGCGGGCTGAAATCGACACGACGATAGAAGCGCTGCGCGGCGCCTTGCGGGCGACGGCCTGAGCCGCCTAGAGGCTTGAAATCGCCGCAAGTCTCCCCAATCCTATTGGCCCAAGGCCGCTCGTTGCGTGCGAGGTCAAAGGCCGTTAGAACCGGCCCGGCTCAGCCCTATGGCTGACATCGCAATCAGCGCCCAGAACGGCGAAGGGGCGGCGAAGCGCGCCCTTTTGCACCGGCGCCGGCAGGATGAGAAAAAGTGGCGAACGAAGACAGCGTAATCTTAAAAGAAGTCGATCAGGCGCTTGAAGAAGACAGAACGTCGGAATTTTTCCGGAAAAATGGCGCGTTGCTGATCGGCGCTGCGGTGCTGATCGTTGGCGGCGTCGCTGGCTGGCAATATTACGGGCATATGCGCACCCAGACTGCCGAGCGGCAGGCGCTTGAGTTTCGCAATGCCGTTGAGCTCCACGTTGAAAACCGGGAAGCCGGGCGCGCGGCGCTTGAAGCGGTGGCCGAGGAGAGCGGCGGTTATGGCGCGCTAGCCGGGCTGCGCCGGGCAGCGTCATTTTCTGCTTCCGGGGAACGGCTGAAAGCGCTCGAAATCTATCGCTCAATCGCCAGTGGCGATGCGCCGCGGCGCATCCGCGAACTCGCGCAAATTCGCGCCGCTTATCTGTCGCTCGCCGACGGGCGCGACGCGGTGATGGGCGATCTCGGCGACCTTGCGGAACAGGATGGGGCTTACAGCTATTACGCAAAGGAAATACTCGGCGTGGCCTCGCTCAGTGAGAAAGATTACGAAAGCGCGGCGGCGACTTTTGAAGCGCTGAGCCTTGATCTGGCGTCGCCCGAGGGCGTGCGCGACCGTGCCGAAGAATTCGCAGCGCTTGCCGCAGTCGGCAAGGCTGGCGTCAACATTACCGGCGAGACGCAACTGGAAGACTTGTTGAAAGTTGTTGGCGAAGGCGCTGTCGTTGAAGACGCAGCGGAAGACGATCATTCCGGCCACAATCACGAAGAGTAGAACATGAAATCTGTTTCCGACGCGTCCCCGGCGATCGCACACTGGCGCGCACTGATGTTAGCGGCGGCGTTCTCGTTGCTTGCAGCGTGCGGCTCCAACCCAATTTCCAACCTCATCAACGGCAACGACGATGACAAGGAAGGCGAGGCGCCGGACGAAGACGAGCGGATTTCAATCCTTGCGCTCGACGAATCCCTGAAAGTCGATCCGCGCTATGCCGGCGCCACCGTTGAGCTTCCGCCGTCCTATGTGAATTCCTCATGGACGCAGCCGGGCGGCGAGGCTGACCACACGTTGCATCACCTCAGCGCGCCGCTGACGCTGGAGAAAGTCTGGTCCGTCGATGTCGGCGATGCGTCGCCACGCCGCGCGCGCCTGACCTCGCCGCCGATTATCGTCGATAACCGGGTGTTCGTGCTCGATGCGGCGGCGACGGTGACGTCCTACGACGCGGAAACTGGCGATGTGGTCTGGAAAACCGAACTGGCGCCCGACCTCGACGAGCGGTTCCGCATCCGTGAAATCTTTCGCGGGCCCGACGCGGCCGAGATTGGATTTGGCGGCGGCGTCGCGTTTGAAGAAGGGCGCATCTTCGTTACGTCGGGCTTCGGCTTTGTCGCTGCGCTTGACGCCTTGAGCGGTGAGGAGCAGTGGCGCGTGCAGACCGATGCGCCGGCCCGCACTCCGCCGACCGCCTATCGCGGCAAGGTCTATCTGTCGACCAACACCAACGAATTCATCGCTCTCGATCAGGCGACCGGCGAGAAAAGCTGGACGTTCCAGTCATTCGAGGAAAAAGCGCGGTTCCTTTCGTCATCGAGCCCCGCCGCTGCGGGCGATCTGGTGGTGGCGCCGTTCTCGTCTGGCGAACTTGTCGCTTTTCTTGCCGATAATGGCCGCGCGGTCTGGGACATGACGCTGGCGCGCCAGTCTCGCCTGACCTCGCTGGCCTCGCTGAACGATATCGCCGGCAGTCCGGTGATCGACCGCGGGCTTGTGTACGTGGTCAGCCATGGCGGACGTTTCTCTGCGATCGATATCCGCTCCGGCCAGCCGGTCTGGGAAAGCCAGATCGCCAGCCTGCAGATGCCGTGGGTCGCGGGGGATTATATCTATCTCGTCTCGGTTGAAGGCGAACTGGTTTGCGTTTCCCGCACCGACGGCGGGATCATCTGGCTGACGCAATTGCGGCGCTACAAAAACGAGAAGAAGAAAAAGGACCGCATTTCCTGGGCGGGTCCGGTGCTTGCGGGCGATGCGCTGCTGCTGGTTTCAACCGAGCAGGAGCTGGTGAAAGTGTCGCCGCTGACCGGCGAAGTCATGGAGACCAAGGAAATTGACGGCGGCTCTGTGGTCGCGCCGGTGGTCGCCGGAGAGAAAGTCTTTATCCTGACGGAAGAGGGCAAGCTCATCGCCATGCGGTAATTCCCGCGCGGCCGGGCTTGGCTAAAGAGCATGCCGGTGAAAATCGCACTGGTCGGCCGCCCCAATGTGGGCAAGTCGACTTTATTCAACCGGCTTGTGGGCCGGCGGCTGGCGCTTGTCGACGACACGCCGGGCGTGACGCGCGACCGCCGCGAGGGCGATGCGAAACTCGGCGATCTCTACTTCACGGTGATCGACACGCCGGGCCTCGAAGAGGCGCCGGAAGCGGCGCTTGAAGGGCGCATGCGCAAGCAGACCGACATGGCGGTCGCCGAAGCCGCCGCTTGCATGTTTCTCATTGATGCGCGCGCCGGGGTGACGCCGCTTGACCAGACATTTGCGGCGATCCTACGCGCCAGCGGCAAGCCGGTGATTCTGCTCGCCAACAAGGCCGAAGGCGAAGCCGGCAGCGCCGGTTATTACGACGCGTTCAGCCTCGGCGTCGGCGAGCCCATCGCGATCTCCGCTGAGCATGGCGAAGGCATGGCCGAGCTTTACAATGCGCTTGAACCGTTTCTTTCAGGACTGCAGCCGGAACAGACTGACGAAGAAGCGGCATGGGACGATCCGCTGAAACCGTTGCGCGTTACAATCATCGGCCGTCCCAATGCCGGCAAGTCGACTCTGGTCAATCAACTGATCGGAGAAAACAGGCTGCTGACCGGTCCGGAAGCGGGGATCACGCGCGATTCTATTTCTGTCGAATGGAAGTGGCAGGGGCCTGATCGCATCTGGCCGGTGAAGCTGTTCGACACGGCGGGCATGCGCAAGAAGTCGAAAGTGCAGTCGAAGCTTGAAAAGCTGTCGGTCTCTGACTCTTTGCGCGCCATCAAGTTCGCCGAAGTCGCCGTGTTGCTGCTCGATGCGGAAGCGCCGTTCGACAAGCAGGACTTACAGCTCGCCGATCTCGCCTTGCGGGAGGGGCGCGCCCTCGTCATCGCCGTCAACAAATGGGATCTGATCGAAAACAAAGATCAGAAAATGGGCGAAATTCGCGAGATGTGCGAGCGCTTGCTGCCGCAGGCCCCGGGCATTCCGATTACGCCGTTTTCCGCACTCACCGGCGCGGGCATCAACCGGCTCATGCCTGCGGTCGTCAAGGTTTACATTGACTGGAATGCGCGGGTGAAAACGCCGGCGCTCAATGACTGGCTGCAGGAAGCGCTGCAACGCCATTCTCCGCCGGCGGTTTCCGGCCAGCGCATCAAGATGCGCTACATCGCGCAGACGAAAACCCGTCCGCCCACATTCGTCGTGCAATGCACGCGCGCGCATGACCTGCCGGAATCATACAAGCGTTATATGATCAACGGCATTCGCGACAGTTTTGACATCAAGGCGGTGCCGATCCGGCTGATCTTCAAACAGCCGGGTAATCCATACGACACTGAAGAGAAGAAGCGAAAGCGCAACAGCTAGCGCCGCAGCAGCTTCAATGGCTCGCGATCTTTCCGCGTAATCGCCTCAAAGAATGTCGGGACGATTTCATCGGGATGCGGCAGCGTCATCGGGTCTTCGCCGGGCATGGCGACTTTGCGCATATCGGTGCGCATGGCGCCGGGATAGATGATCGCATGGCGGATAGTGGTGTTCTTCATTTCCGCCGCGTGGGTTTCGATCAGCATTTCGAGCGCAGCCTTCGACACCGCGTAAGCGCCCCAGAAAGCGCGCGCTTCCTCGCCGCCGACTTTTGATGTCAGGGCAACGACGCGGGCATCCGCTGACTTGCGAAGCATCGGATCGAGCGCGCGCAATAATCGCCAGTTGGCGGTGACATTAAGATTGAGCGTATGCACCCAGACTTTCGGATCGATATCCGCGACCGGCGCCAACTCGCCGATGGTGGCGGCGTTGAGCACCAGAATATCGAGCGCGCCGAAACGCTCGCTCAGCGCGGCGGCGAGCCGTTCGATGCCTTCGCCATCGGTCAGGTCGAACGGCACAAGCGACGCCTTGCCGCCAAAGCTGCGGATTTCGTCGTCGACTTCCTCCAGCGCGCCGGTGGTGCGGGCCAGCGCGATCACCTGCGCGCCGGCTTTGGCGAGCGCGATGGCGATCGACCGGCCAATCCCGCGCGAAGCGCCGGTGACGAGAGCGGTTTTTCCGGAAAGATCGGGTGCGGACATGGCTCAGGATTCCTTTTGACCGGCGCTGGATAGGGCGGATGCGATCTCGCGCGCAACCCGCTCAAATGTCGCGCTGTCGAAACCGCTGAGGGTCAACGCCTTAAGGGGCGCGCCGCAGCGCCCGCGCTGGCGGCTGCGGGCATAGAGCGGGTCGTAATGGGCGCTCATCAGGGCGGCGGCGAGGGTGCGCCAGTTTTCCTGGGTCGCCATTTCTCGCCATGCCTCAAGGGTTTCCTTTGAATGGAAAGGCCGCAGCCGTTCCAGCGCTGCAGAGACAGACTCCTGATCAGCGATAATGTCGGCATAGGCGGTGAGGAGATATTCAGCGCGCGCCGCCGCTGGAGCGCTGATGGTGATGCGCGGCGCGGCGAGCATCGCCTCCCATAGCCGTTTGGGGACTTCGCAGCGGCCGATGCGGTTCGATTCCGCTTCCACAAGGATCGGCTTTGCCGGATCGAGCCCGCGCAGGCTATCAAACAATCGTGATTCAAACAGCTTTTGTTCCGGCTGCGGATCACTGGCGAAGCCGCCGAAAACAGACCCGCGATGATGGGCCAGCGTTTCAAGGTCGAGCGTTTGAACGCCTTGCGTGGCGCAGGCCCGCAAAATGTCCGACTTCGCCGTGCCTGTCTGACCGTCAAGCAGGACGATAATGAGCGGCGCTTTGCTGTCGCGCAGTGCGGCGACGACCGCGCGCCGCCAGGTTTTGTAACCACCATTCAACACACCGCAGCGCCAGCCGACTTGTGAAAGGATCGTCGCCATGGCGTTCGAGCGCATGCCGCCGCGCCAGCAATAGATCAGCGGATGGAAGGTGTTGGTTTTATCTGCAAGAGCAGTTTCGAGATGACGCGAAACATTGCGCGCTACATAGGCGGCGCCGACACGCCGCGCCTTGAAACGCGATTCCTGTTTATAGATGGTTCCGACTTCTGCGCGTTCTTCATTGCTGAGCACTGGAAGGTTGATCGCGCCGGGCAGATGATCGGCGGCGAACTCCGCCGGTGAGCGCACGTCAATAATCGCGTCGAAGCGCGCCAGCGCCGCCGGGTCGATATCGCGAATGTCTTCGATGCCGATCATTTCAAGTCTGCGCTTGCCTCTTGCCCCTGATCAGTGTTCTAGATTTTCCTGCGCCCGCCGCAAGGAGCCTGACCCGTGACGATAGAAAAAGAACCCCGCCTGACCTCGCTCGCCCATGGCGGCGGCTGCGGCTGCAAGATCGCGCCCAATGTCCTGCGGGAAATCCTCAGCTCAATGCCCGCGGCCTCGGGTCATGCGGACCTTTTGGTCGATGCGGCGACCAGCGACGATGCGGCGGTCTACCGGATTTCAGGCGAGGCGGCGCTGATCGCCACCACGGACTTTTTCATGCCGATTGTGGATGATCCGTTCGAGTTCGGGCGGATCGCGGCGACTAATGCGCTGTCGGACGTTTACGCCATGGGCGGGCGGCCGATTTTTTCCCTCGCTATCACCGGCATGCCGATCGGCAAGATGTCGACGGAGACGATTCGCAAAATTCTCGACGGCGGGCGTACGGTCAGCGAGGCGGCGGGCGCGCCGGTTGCGGGCGGCCATTCCATCGACAGCGCTGAGCCGATTTACGGACTCGTCGCCATGGGGCTCGTCCATCCCGACCGGATTCTGCGCAATTCCGGCGCGCGGGCAGGCGACGTGTTGATCCTCGGCAAACCGCTCGGCGTTGGCGTGTTCAGCGCGGCGTTGAAACGCGAAATCCTGCCGGCCGAAGGTTATGACCAGATGATCGCCTCGACGACGCTGCTTAACCGTCCGGGTACGGATATTGCGGAGATTGACGGCGTTCACGCCGTGACTGACGTCACCGGTTTCGGCCTTCTCGGGCATCTCGCAGAAATCTGCAAAGGAAGCGGCGTCGCGGCGACGCTTGATGAGGCTTCCGTGTCGGTGTTCGATCTTGCACGCGCCTTGCTTGCCGACGGCATCAAAACCGGCGCCAGCGGGCGTAACTGGGAGAGCGTCAAGGAGTGGGTATCGCCTCCAGTTGGTTGGTCTGACGCCTCACGCGACATGCTCACCGATCCGCAGACCTCGGGCGGATTGCTCGTCTCATGCGCGCCGACTGCGGCGGACAAGGTGCTGGCAGCGTTCCGCAAGCATGGCCATGACGCGGCGACTGTAATTGGCGAGGTGCATGCGGGTGCGCCGATGATTAGGGTTGGCTAAGAGCAGGCCTGTTGAAACGAACGGCATGCGGCCGATCCTTCGCGACGCCCAATTTTCCTCTTCCTGAGGGCGCGCACTTGCGCGCGCGTCGCGAAGGATGAGGAAAATTGGCCTTCTCAGGATGAGGGATTTCTTGTTGAAGCCAAGCCGAATAAACGCGCTAATGCTTCGCCTCTTCCTTCGGCTTGAACGTCCAGATCAGCGCGTCGAGCGCCTTGCGGTGATAGATGTTGGAATGCAGTAAATCCGGCCGGTCGGAGAAGGTCCAGGCGAGGCCGGGGACTTTCTGTTTCTTCACGGCGTCCACCACATCGAGCACGCCTTCGCGCATCAGCCCGCCCTCATTGGCGATGGCGAGATAGAGTTTTTTCTCGACTTCAGGATGCAGACGCAGATCGCTTTCCGCGCTTTTTGCCAGGCTTGCGTCATTCCACCACAGGCTCGGCGAAATCGCGATGTAACTGTCGACCGTGTCGGGGGATTGCAAAAATGTTTCGGCGATGAACAGGCCGGCGAAGCTCTCGCCGATCAGCGCATCCTCGCCGCTGGTGCGATAACGCGCCGCCACATCGGGCATCACTTCTTCTCGCAGGAACGCCCGGAATGTATCAGCGTGACCGTGTGTCGGAAAGTCGGCGATATCGCGAGGGTCGGCGGAAGGCGAGGTCAGCTCCGCGCGGCGGTCGACGGTTTCAACGCCGACGACAATCACCTCGCGGAACATACCCGAGATCGACGCAAGCTGCGCCAGCCCGGAAATATGGTGAAAGTCCTGCGCCAGCCCGCCATCAATCACATAGAGCACCGGATAGCGCGCATCGCCCGACTCGTATGACGGCGGCAGCCAGACATTGTAGGTGCGGGTTTGACTGAGGGCAGCGGAGTCGAGCCGCACGCTTTCACCCATAATGATCGGTGAAACAGCGGGCGCTTCGGGCGCAACCGATATGGATCGTGCAGGATTGTTTGCACAGGCGGCGAGGGCGATGAACGCCAGGAGAATCAGGCGAGGCATAAATGTCCTTTGCGTTAGGCGAGTGTGCGGCGGAGCGCATCAGCCCAGCCGGAAAGGTTGCGCTGGCGCGTTTCCGGCGCCATGGCCGGCTGGAACCGCGCATCGAGGCGCCAGCGTTCGGCGATCTCTTCGAGATCGTGAAAAATTCCCGCCTGCAAGCCGGCGAGATAAGCGGCGCCCAGCGCGGTTGTTTCCAGAATTTTCGGACGCTCGACGGCGAGACCGAGAATGTCGGCGAGAAACTGCATCAGCCAGTCATTGGCGACCATGCCGCCATCGACGCGCAACGTATTGGTTTGCGCGCCGTCGCGGGCGATGGCGTTCATCAGATCCGCCGTCTGGTAGACGACGCTTTCGAGCGCCGCGCGGGCAAACTCCGCGCGCCCGGCGCCGCGGGTCAACCCGGTGATCGCTGCGCGCGCGCTAGGCGCCCAATGCGGGGCGCCGAGACCGGTAAAAGCAGGCACGAGATACACGCCATTATTGCTCTCGATGCTTTCGGCGAGTTCGGCGGTTTCCGCCGCGCTTTTGATGATCTGCAATTCATCGCGCAACCATTGCACGGCGGCGCCGGCGATAAAGATCGAGCCTTCAAGCGCGTAGACCGTCTCGCCCTTCAGGCGATAGGCGATGGTCGAAAGCAATTTGTTCTGCGAGACGACCGGCTTGTCGCCGGTGTTGATCAATACGAAACACCCCGTTCCATAGGTGCTTTTGATATCGCCCGGCGCGAAGCACGCCTGGCCGAAGGCGGCGGCCTGCTGATCGCCGGCGACGCCGCAGATCGGAATCGCGCGGCCGAACAACTCCGGATCGGTGATGCCGTAATCATCGGCGCAGTTGCGCACATCGGGCAGCACGGCATGGGGTACGCGGAATTTCTCCAACAGCGCGTCATCCCAGCAATTGTCGTGGATATTATAGAGCGACGTGCGGCTCGCATTGGTGGCGTCGGTTGCGTGCGTCTTGCCGCCGGTGAGGCGCCAGATCAGAAACGAATCCACCGTGCCGAAGGCCAGTTCGCCTTTGTCGGCCCGCGCGCGCGCGCCCTCCACTTGGTCGAGAATCCACGCAGCTTTTGAAGCGGAGAAATAAGGATCGAGCAACAGCCCGGTGCGCGCATTCACATGCGGTTCAAAACCGTCCTCGCGCAATGCCGCGCAGCTGTTCGCCGTGCGCCGGTCCTGCCAGACGATGGCGTTGTAAACCGGCGCATTGGTCTTGCGATCCCAGAGGATCGTCGTTTCGCGCTGGTTAGTGACGCCGATGGCGGCGATTTCGCCGCCGTTTTTCTCCGCTTCCGTCAACGCTTCGCGCGCGGTCGAAAGCGTCGTCGCCCAGATCTCTTCCGGGTCATGCTCGACCCAGCCTTCATGGGGGTAATGCTGGGCGAACTCCGCCTGCGCGACCGAGACGATGCGGCCGGCGCTGTCGAACACAATTGCGCGAGACGAGGTCGTGCCCTGATCGATGGACAGGATGAAAGGCGGCTGGAAATCTGTCATGCGCTGTCATATCCGCGTTGTTTCGGCCAGTGCGTGGGGCAAGTGCGCGGCGCAAGCGACTGGACCAGAGTGTCACCACTCTACAGCGAGTTGCGTCCGGCCTAAAACCCTCATTTGCGCAGTTTCCTCCGGGCCGGAACGCTGATAGGCAAAGGGCCTCGGTTTTCTGGAGGGTGAGATGAAAAAATATGTGTCAGTTGCGGCGCCGGTTCTGGCGCTGGCGTTAGCGGCGGGGTGTTCGCAGGGCGACAAGTCAGCAGACGGGCAGGCGGCAGAGTCTGCAGGCGCGGAAGCAGCGGAAGAAAGCGCCGCCGCTGCGGAGGACGAGACCGCGAACCAGCATGTGCGTCTTTACACGTTCGATTGCGGCCGCATCGAAATGAAGGACCTTTCCCTGTTCACGCAGGGGGCCGAATATGACGGGCGCACCAATTCAGCCTCGGACATGTGTTTCCTGATCCGCCATCCGAAAGGCGATCTGTTGTGGGACGCCGGCCTGCCGCCGTCGCTCAACGCCATGGAAGACGGGTTTGACGGCGGCGCGTTTCACGTTTCGGTTCCGGTGACGATCACCAGCCAGCTTGAACAGCTTGGCCTGACGGTTGCCGATGTCGATTATCTTACAATCTCGCATTCGCATTTCGATCATGTCGGGGCCGCGAATGTGTTTGCCGGCGCCAAATTCCTCATCGACAAGGATGAACGTGCGCATATGTTCCGCGACGAAGCGCGCGCCGATGCGCAGAGTTTCGCCAATTACAGCGCGCTGGAAAATGCGGAGACAATCGAGTTCGACGGCGACTATGACGTCTTCGGCGACGGCACGGTGACGATTCTCGACATGCCCGGACACACCCCGGGGCACAAAACGCTGCTGCTGCAACTCGATAACGCCGGCACCGTATTGTTGTCAGGCGATCTCTATCATCTGCAGGAGTCGCGTGAAAACCGCTATGTGCCGAAGTTCAACTTTAATGTTGATGACACGCTGGCGTCCATGGACCGGTTCGAGCAGATCGCAACCGACACCGGCGCACGCGTCGTTATCCAGCACGTCATGGCGGACTATGAAGCGCTGCCGCGCCTGCCGGGGTATTTGGATTAGAGCGCCTGAAACTGTCATCCCGTGCGCTGCGCAGCACGCAGTGATGCGTTGCAGACACGGGACCCATAGCTCGCCGTTATTATTGCCCTCTGGGTCCCGGATCAGCGCCACAACATTTCATGTTGCGGCGCGTCCGGGATGACACGGGTAGGCTGTTCTAATACCTCACACTAATCCTTGCGCCGTAAGTCGCCGGCATGCCCGGCGCCGCGACATCGGCGACGCCGCCCGGCGCGATGAAGAAGTTGCGCGTTTCATCGTAGTCGGTGTTGAAAATGTTCCGCCCCCAGAGCGCCAGCTCCCAGCTTCCGTCATCGGGACCGACTGCGAGTTGCGCATTGGCGAGCCAGTAGTCGTCAACCGCATAGGCAGGGCCGAGCAGGGGCAGCGATAGACTGTCGCGATAGGCGTAGTCGAATCGCGCGCGCGCCGACCAGCCTTGCGCGAGCGGCGCCGACGCTTCGACAAAGCCCTGATAGCTGAGATTAGGGAAGCCTAGATCCTGGCCCGCGCGATCCACATAGACCGCCATGCCCGCCATGCCGGTGGCGGCGGTGTCGAGATCGGTAAACGACGTGAACTCGCCAGTCTTGTAGCCGAGCGACTGACCGAGCGAGAGCCACGGCGCCGGCGTGAAGATGGCTTCAAGTTCAGCGCCGTAAATTTTGCTGTCGGCGTTGACGATGCGCCCGACAATGGCGGTGGTCGCCGGATCGAAAATCGCCGACTGCACCTGCTGGTCTTTATAGTCATAGTAAAACGCTGCGCCATTGAGTTGCAGCGCATCGCCGACATTGGTTTTGAAACCGGCTTCGAACGCGTTGAGTTTTTCCGGCGCAAACGGCGTCAGGGCGTTCGGGTTCAATGTGTTGTAGGCGGTGAACCCGCCAGATTTCACGCCGCGGCTGGCATGGGCATAGAGCAGCACATCGTCAGCCGGATGCACTTCCACGCCAACTTTGCCGGAGAGGTTGCCGCTGTCGAGATCGCGGTTTTCAAGCGTGCCGTCCGCCAACCCGTTCGCGAAATTAAGCGCGCCGGTGCCGGCGGAAAACGTACCAAGATCGCGGAGCTTGCGCGATTCATCTTCGTACCGCAGCCCGGCGATCACGGAAACGAGCGGCGAGAGTTCGTACTCGCCATGGGCATAAGCGGCGAGCGTGCGGACTTTCTGGGTGTAGGGCGTCGTCACCGCAAAGCCGGGGCCGAAACTAGCGGCGAAATCGGACTGGTAAACTTCGTTGAGATCCTCTTCGCTGTAATAAAGCCCGCCGACCCAGTTGAGCGCGCCGGTTTCGCCGGAAAGCCGCAGCTCATGCGACATGACATCGGCGGAGGATTGAAAGTAAACGCCGGCGCCGCCAAGGGTCAGCGCGTCGAAATCGTTAAACTCCTTGCGGTTCAGCGTTTCGACGGCGCCGATATAAGTGAGGGTCGTTTCGCCGAGCGGCGCGTTCAGGGTTACGTTTGCGCCCCAGCCTTCATTGTCGCGAAACGGATGCGCATCCTGCGCAATGCCAGTGAGCGCAGTGAAGTCGGCGGACGAGCCATAGCTGGTTTCACCGCGCGCATGGGCGAGAGGGCCGAATGTTGAATAGTTGAACAATTGCAGGCCGAGCCCGTCAGACTGATCGAGAAAGCCGTGCAGGTTGAACAGCACTTCGACATCAGGCGCGATATCGACAGCGAGTAATCCGCGCAGGGCGTATTGTTCCGCAGCGCCGATCTCCTCGCCGGTTTCGCGATTGGTCTGCCACGCGCCGCCCTGCGCCGTGGCGCCGGAAAGCCGGAAGCGCACGGAGTCATTCACCGGGCCCGACACATAGGCTTCTGCATCCACGCGCCCAAACCGTCCGCCTTCGATCACAATCCCGGCGGTATGCTCCTCGCCCGGCTGCGCGCTGATGATCTTGATGGCGCCGCCGGTGGTGTTGCGGCCATAGAGCGTTCCCTGCGGGCCGCGCAAAACTTCGACGCGCTCAACGTCAAACAGAACACCCTGGGTCATCACCGGGATCGGATAGGCGACATCGTCCACATAGATGCCGACGGTCGGCGCGTTGTTGGTGGCGTAATCGCGAAAGCCGACACCGCGAATGGAAAAACTCGGCTGGCCGGAACCGAACTGGCTTTCGACTTCAAGGTTGGGCGCGTAATTTTCGAGACCGTTCACCTTGCGCGTTCCCTGCGCAAGCAAGTCGGCGCCGGAAAACACATTGAGCGCAACGCCGACATCCTGCGGCGACTGTTCGCGCCGCTGTGCGGTGACGACGATTTCGTCCTGCGCCAGCGCGGCGCCAAAACATGAAAGCGCAACGCCCGAAAGGGCGGCGCAGAGAACCGGATTTTTCATGGGAATTTATACTCATCAGTGACGAAGCCCGACCGGTCCCGTTTTACTCGGGTCCCGCCGTCTCCTGCCTGCTGCGCCGACCCATCCGCCATAGGCGTTTTACTCGCCGTCGAATGGCTCCCGGTTCGCGTTCGCTTTTCCATCGAAGGAAGGCCGAATTACACGGCCAGCATCCCGTTCAGCGGTTGCGCAACCAGCACTGTGTACGCGTTGCGCCGCACATTTTCAACATGAATGCTTATCCTGCCGCTGGTTATTTCAAAAGAAAGCCGCTTACCGCGCTGGAAAACGCCTCCGGCTGATCCCAGTGGAGCGAATGCGCTGCGCCCGGAACAACCTGCATCCGGCTCGCCGCCGCTGCGGCGAAGGCCTGTTCGATCTCCTGCGGCGAAAACATCATGTCATGCTCGCCCGCAAGCAGCAGCGTTTCGGCCTTGACCGCTGCCGGCAGCCTGCTCGCATCGTAATCGCGCAGGGCGTCGATCTGCCGGCGCATGTTTTGAACCGACTGCGCATGGGGATAGGCTATGGACAGCGCGATGGCGGCGTCGACGGCGTTCTTGTTGTCGAAAAAGGACGGCTTGAACAGCCAGTGAAAAAACGCACGCAGCCAAAGTTCGTCGCTGGCGCCGCCCTCGCGCAGACACAGCACATTATCGACTACGGACACAGCGCGCGCGGGAACCTTCGCGCAACTGGCTGCAAGCACGAGGCGATCAACGCGTTGCGGCTCGCTGGCGGCGAGGGTCATGGCGATGATCCCGCCCATGGAATGACCGAGCACATGCGCGCGTTCAAGCCCGAGATGATCGAGCAAGGCGGCGATGTCTTTTGACATCGCGTCAATGGATACCGGCGCATCGGACCGCGTCTGTCCGGCGCCGCGATTGTCCGGCATGATTAGCGTGAAGCGTTTCGCGAGAGCCGGCGCCACAGGCCCCCAGCTCGCATGGTCGCTGGCGAGCCCGGCGACCAGCATCAAGGGCGGGCCTTCGCCGGCGATTACATAATGCAGATCAGCGTCGTTCAGTTTCAGGGCCGGCATGTTACGCCTCTTTCTGTGCGGCGGCGCGCAAGCGGTAATAGCGAATGGCGGCGCCGGGCGCGCCGAGCATCGGGTGTTTGCGTTCCCAGTCGGTGATCTCAAGATCGATGCCCGTATGGCGTTTTATTTTCCAGGCGATGTAGTCGATGCCGCCCTGGAATGTCTGCGCGCCTTTGAGGAGTCGCAACACGGAGAGCAGCGCGCCAAAGATCGCGCGCAGGCGCCATGCGAAGGCGGCGCCGTTTGGCGGTTCTGGCGTCAGAGAGATGAGATCGCCATCCTGTTTTGTTTCAAATCCGGCGAGGCAAAGCGCTGGCGCTGTCACCGTTTCGGCCCAGTCGCCATAGCTGTAGATCAGCTTGCTTGCACGCGCATTGTCTTCGGCGCGCAACTCGGCCTTGTAGGACGCGCCAAGCCCGGCAAGCCACAAGTCGCGCGCGGTGAAGGAGCCTTTCATCAGTCCCGCCGACCGCTTGCAGAATGTGACGATGGCTGTGGTCAACGCGTTTTCAAGCCGCGACTTCATGGCCGCATCGCTTGCATGAATGCGGCAGGGCTGGGTGAAGCGCGCCCAGAAATAGGAGTGGAATGTTTTCTCGCTCACCAGCTTTTCAACATGATCGAGCGACAGCACCGCATATTTCGCGCGCAGCACGCCGAAGCGCGAGGCTCTTTCAAAATAGAAGACGTTGGGCGGGACCGCCTTGTTCGCCAGCGCCAGCGCTTTTGAGGAATAGAGCGCATCGTATGACGGACCGATCACATAGAAATCGAAAATAATGTTCGCCGGATCGTCGAGGCGGGCGACGCTGGCGCCCGACCCGTAGAACAGGATCGCCGCGCCGGGAAATTTTTCGCCAATCGCGTCCACCAGAATTTGTGCAGGTTCGTCCAGCGGCGCAGCGGACACGGCGCGAATGCGCGCAAGCAGACGATCGCGAGCGCCCTGCTGCGCCTGAATGCCGGAAACGCCGCCGCTCATCAGACGAGGAAGGCGGCTTTTTCGGAGACCTTGATGATCAGGTCCTCATCGGGCGCCGAATGATAGATTTCGCCGTCGAACACGATCGGGCCGTCAAAGCGCATGCGCAGCTCATCGTCTTTCCAGCTATGATAACCGGCGTCTTCAAGCCATGGCGCTGACTTGCCGCGCAGGACCTTGAACGCGGCCTGCAATAACCGGCTGCGCGGATAGTTGACGGTCATCACATCCATCGGCGCTTCGCCTTCGCCCCAGAATGGAAAAATGCCGGCGGAGAGTTTGGTGAGGGTCGTCATGATGATCATCGACAGATCGCGATCCTGCAACTCGCCATTCTCGTCGCGGATTTTCACCGGCAGCGGCGCAGGGCCGCCGGAATTGTCCAGCGCGGTCTTCATAATGAAACCGGCGGCGGAGAGCGCCACGGCGAGCGACCGCTTGGCGCCCATCTTTTGAACGTTCTGGCGGCTGAACTGCACGGCGGTGTGAAACAGCCCGGCGCCGAGAAAGAATCCGTAAATCGGATCCTGGCGCCCGGTGAGCTGCAGCCCGATCAGGGGACGTTCCATGCGGGTGATCTCGCCGCGCCCGCGCCGCCACAGAAAATTGTCGAGCGAGGCGGCGGGCGGTCCCGGCAGTCCGCAATCATTGGCGATGACATTGGTCATGCCGCAGGGCAGCGCCACATAATTGGGTTGTACGGAAAACCGGCGGCGATTGATGGCGCCGGTGATGGCCGCCTGCATGGTGCCGTCGCCGCCAGCGAGAATGAGCGTATTGGAGTTTCCCTTCTCGATATCGTCGAGCGCCAGCCCGAGATCTTCGATGCGCTCGAGCACATAGGGACGGATGTCGTGATGGCGTTTGGAAACGTATAACAGCTCGTCGGCAAGCGCGACGTTGCGGCTGCTCTTGGAGTTGATGATCATCGACGCGATCGACATGTCAGTCACTCAATTACACGCTGTGACGATCAGGACCGCCAGAGCCTGGGTTCTCTCTTCGCCGCCAGACGCAATGTCACAAGAAACAGCAGGCGACCTTCTGGTCCCTGCTGATCATCGCCGCCCGTTTCCGGCATAACTCATAATGCGGATGTCATAAATCGGCCATATTTATTCACCGCGCCGGACGTCATTTCAATCGGCAAGTGGGGATCGCCAACGTGAAATTGAAGAGCCGCGACTGCGGCATGGGGATTCACCCGGCGAAATGGCGCTCTATCAGGGGATTGATCCCGATTCCATAGGCCAGCGCCGCCGGGTGATCCGTCCGCCAGATGCAGAAATCGGCGCGTTTTCCGGGCGCGAGCACGCCGCAATCGTCAAGGCCCAGCGCTTTCGCCGCATTTCGGGTGGTTCCGGCCAGCGCTTCCTCCGGCGTCAGCCGGAACAGGGTGCAGCCCATATTCATCGCCAGCAGCAGCGATGTCATGGGCGAGGTGCCGGGATTGCAGTCCGTGGCGAGCGCCATGGGAACGCCAGCCGCACGCAGTGCGTCCATCGGCGGCAATTTCGTCTCGCGCAGATAATAAAAGGCGCCGGGCAACAAGACGACGACGGTTCCTGATGCGGCGAGCGCCGATGCGTCTTCGGGGTTGAGATATTCGAGATGATCAGCAGAAAGCGCGCCATAGCCTGCCGCGAGCTTCGCGCCGCCGAGATCGGAAAGCTGTTCGGCATGGAGCTTCACGCGCAGGCCGAGATCGGTTGCCTTCTGAAACACCCGCTCGATCTGGGCTGGAGAAAATCCGACGCCTTCGCAAAAGCCATCGACTGCGTCGGCAAGCCCTTCGGCGTGTGCGGCGGGGAGAATATCTTCACAGACGCAGGTGATGTAGTCATCGGCGCGGCCTGCAAATTCCGGCGGCAGGGCGTGCGCGGCGAGCAGCGTGGTTTTGATCCTGACCGGACGATGGTTTTCGAGCGCCCGCGCCGCGCGCAGCATCTTCAGTTCATGCTCAACGCTTAATCCGTAACCGGACTTTATTTCGACTGTTGTCGCACCCTCAGCGATCAGCGCATCGAGGCGGGGCAGGGCGGCTTCGACCAATGCGTCTTTGCTCGCCGCGCGGGTCGCCCGCACGGTCGAAATGATGCCGCCGCCGGCCTTGGCGATCTCTTCATAGCTTTTGCCGAGAAGACGCGCCTCGAACTCGCCGGCGCGGTCGCCCGCATAGACAAGGTGCGTGTGGCAGTCGATCAGGCCCGGCGTTGCGAGCGCGCCGCCCAGATCGTGGGTTTCTTTCGGTTGCGCGTCGGCCGGCAGGCCGGTCATCGGCCCTGCAAAAGCGATCCGCCCGTCTTTGACGCCAATCGCGCCGGACTCAATCATGCCGTAGGGCGTATGGCCCGCCATGGTCGCCAGACGCGCATTGGTGAAAAGTTGGTCCCACATGGCGTTAGCTATAGGTTGGGTCGCGGGCGCGGGAAAGCATCGGCGCGGTTTTTGCTGAATTCAGGCGTGCGCGGGGTTACCATAGGGGTAAGGCGTATGAGTGCGGGTGAGATTATGACGGCAAAATTCCGGCTGGGATCAGCGTTCGCGGGCGCTCTGGCGCTCATCACTGCGGGGTTTTCCGCAGCGGCTCAGGCCGAGACATATGCCTTGAGCGATGTTTCATTCCGGGACTTCACCGGCGCAGTCGAGATCAAGACCACCAGCGGCGATGAAGTCGACATCACCATCCGCCAGGGCAAGACATACGCGCCGCTGACGCTTGTGGAGAAAGACGGCGTCCTCATCATCACCGGCGAAAAGTGGAAAGAAGATGACGGCCTCGATTGCTGCGACCGCCGCATCAACCGGACGTTTGAGCCGCGCGACGGCCGCACGGTAACCACTGGCGAACCCGTCGATGAAGATTTGTTCGCCGATTATCCGACCATCGAAGTGCTGATGCCGTTCGAAGGCGACGTTGAGTTCGTCGACGCGCGGATCAAACTGGCCATGCAGCGGCTCGGCGGTTCGCTCAACCTCGATGCGTGTTACGTTTATGGCGAAACCAGCGATGTGGGCGAAGCGGTGATCGGCGTCGTGCACGGATCGCGGCTTGTCGTCGGCAATGTCAAAGGCGGTCTGGAGATCGACGTGTCGGGCGATGCTGACGTGCGCGTCGGCAATGCATCGATTGTCGATGTGGATATCGCCGGGCCGGGCGACGTGGTGCTCGGCGATATTGACGGCATGCTTGATGTTTCCATCGCTGGCTCCGGCCTTGTCCGTGCAACGCGCATGGACGGCCCGACAACGGCGCGGATCGCCGGTTCCGGCGCGCTGGCCGTTAAAGCTGGCCGCACCGACAAGCTGCGCGCGTTCATTGACGGTTCGGGCGGCGTGTTTTTCGGCGGCGCCGTGACGCAGCCGGAACTGACCATGTACGGCTCGTCAGAAGTGCGCATGGACAGCGTCAATGGCCGCATCACCCGCCATGGCACGGGCGGCAATGTCTATGTACGCGGCGTGAAGGTCGAGAAGGACTAGTCTTTTCTCGCCGCACGTTCGGCTTTCTTTTCTTCCATCCGCGCATAGAAGATCGGCGTGACCGCGCGCGTATAGCGCTCTGCTTCACGCGGATCGAGATGCGACCATTCCGGAATCGCATAGCCCTGTAGTTCCGGATAATCGTGCCATGTCACGCCGACGCTGTCAGTCGCAGCGATAAGCGGATCCCAGAACCGCTCGCGCGGAAAGCCGAAATCTTCGACGGGCTGGAAGCCGCCATCATAGGGCAGGCGCAGGAACGCGACATCGCCGCCGCGGGCGCGGATGGCGTCGACATTGGCTTTAAGTTCAGCGAGCACCGCATCGATCGCTTCTTGTGGAAAGGGCGGCGGCGGCGATCCGTCGGCGCTTGGCGGCGGCGCCACTTGCGCAGTCAGGGTCGCCCATTGTTGCTGCGCTTCCTTTTGATAGACGGGATCATCGACCACGCGCGCCCACATTTCGGTGTTGCGGTCGCGCGTGCTGATCGAAAGCTTTCGCGGATAGAAGAGCGGCGTCATGCCCTCGCGCAACGGCCACGGCCAGATGATGAGCTGCGTCGCCGGGCGGGTCTGCTCATCATAAAAAGCGAGCGTTTCCTCGAGCCCGTAAGAGAGAAAATGGTCCCATCGCTGCGCCGGCGTCTGATCGCGCGTATAGCCCAGAACATCGGCGCGCAAACCGCCATCCTGGGTGAAGAAGACGGGCGCGGTGACGCCGACAATCACCAGGCCGCGAAAGCTATCGTCCTCTGCGAGGTTTTTGAGGAAGACCCGCGGGCTGGTGCCTTCGAGCGCAAGCTGAACCGGACGAACTCCCGACATTTCTTCCCAGATGTCGAGGTCGATGTCGAAGAAGATGCGCGAGGAGCCGATCATCACGGTGGCGTCGCCGACAGCCTTGCGCCGTTCCTGCGCCCACAGGGCGTTTGAATTCTTATAGTCGCCGGCGATCATGCCTTTTCCGCGCCAGAAGATTTCCCAGCCAGCGGTGAGCGCGATCGTTGCGATCAAGGCGGCCACGCATAGCGTTCGCCATGGCTTTCCCGGAACCGGGCGATCCACATGCTCCGGATCGAAATAGGAGAGCGGCGTCGGCGCGCGCAATGCGTCAGAACTGGAAGTAGATGAAGGCACTGTCAGACCCCTGCGTAATGACGAGCATGAAGAGCATGAACGCCCAGACCGCGCCGATGAGCCAGCGCGGCGCTTTATCAGCGACCGCTTCGAGCGAAGACGAGCGCATCATCCAATGTGTCGCGACCATGCCGGACACGACGACCGCCGCCGGAACGATCTCGCTCCAGCGCAGCACCGCCTTCGGCTCTGCGGCGAGCGCGAACATGGAGGCGAGCATGGTCATGGCCGCGTCGAAACTCTGGGCGCGGAAGAACACCCATGTGATGTTGATGAGGAAATAGGTCAGGAGCGCCATCGCCAGCTTGAAGAGGACGTTCGCGTACCATGAGCGATCGCCCATCAATTCCCGCGCGAGGCGTTCGGCGGCGAGATAAAGCCCGTGCAGGCCGCCCCAGACGACAAAGGTCCAGCTCGCGCCATGCCAGAGCCCGCCGAGCAGCATGGTGATCATCAGGTTGATATAGGTCCGCACCCGCCCTTTCTTGTTGCCGCCAAGCGGGATGTAGAGATAGTCGCGAAGCCAGGTGGACAGCGAGATGTGCCAGCGCCGCCAGAAATCTGAAAAGCCGATAGCGGCGTAAGGAAAGCGGAAATTGTTCGGCAGCGCGAAACCGAGCATCAGCGCGCAGCCGATCGCCGTTGTCGAATAGCCGGAAAAGTCAAAGAAGATCTGCCCCGAAAAGGCGAGGACGCCGGTCCAGGCGTCGAGCGGCATGATTGCCCCGGCGGCGCCAAACGCGCCATCGGCGGCCGGGGCGAGGAACGAATCCGCAAGCACGACTTTTTCGAAGAGGCCAATCGTGACCAGCGCAAGCCCCCAATAGAATTGCGGCGGCGTGGCCCGCTTCGGCTCCGCGAACTGCGGCACGAGCTGCGACGGCCGGACAATCGGGCCGGCGACAAGTTGCGGGAAGAAGCTGACGAAGATGGAAAAATCGAGCAGCGATTTCGTCGGTGCGGAGCGTTTCAAATACACATCGAGCGTATAGGCCATGGTCTGAAACGTGTAGAATGAGATGCCGACCGGAAGAATGATGTTCCATTCCGGCGGCTGATAAGCAACGCCCACAGAGGCGGCAAGGCTGACGAAGTTTTGAAGCGCGAAATCGCCATATTTGAAGAAGCCGAGAATGCCGAGATTGGTGGCGAGCGACAGCATCAGGAACAGCGTCCGCCGCGCCTCGGTGTTCGAGCGATAAATCCACTGCGCCGCTTTCCAGTCGACAGCGGTCGATATCATCAGCAAGAGGACGAAAGGCGGATTCCAGGCCCCGTAGAAAAGATAACTGGCGATCAAGAGATTGAGTTTCTTGACGCGCCACGGCAATGGCGCGCTGTGCAGCGCTACAACAACAGAGAGAAAGACCACGAAGGTCAGTGAATTGAATAACATTGCTGGAAAGCCGCCCCGATTTTTTCCGCTACCTACCATGCGTTTTTCGTCGGGGGAAGATGAAAAGCTCAGGCCGGCCTGCTGCACCGCGAAACATGTTGCTCCGTACGCAAACTTCGGGGCGGCGCGAAGCGCAGCCCAAACCGCCGATAACCGGAAAGGCAATCCAATTTTGCAGCGCAATGAAGCCCCGCCGGATACGGTGGGGAGACTCGCCGCGCCCGGGCGGGCGGGGCAAGGCGTCTTTTCGAAAGCAAGGGCCGGAGGATATTGCTTCGCTCCCCCGATTCGCGCTCTAATGCCTTGGAATCAGCGGCATTCCCGAACACCGGGCGGTTGCTTCAGTTGCTTATCCAAGAAGACAGACAATTACAGGAGACGGGACAATGACAGTCTTGCTGACGAATTTACGCAACGCCGTGATCACCGGCGTCGTGCTGGCGATGGTGCTGGTGGTGATTTACATGGCCATGGGCGGAACCTTCGGGCCGGCCTATTGGAGCTTCTTCATGCGCTGGCTGCATGTCCTGTCCGGCGTGATGTGGATCGGCCTCTTATGGTATTTCAACTTCGTGCAGATCCCGACCATGCCGTCGATCCCCGACGAACAGAAACCGGCGATCGGCAAGCACATCGCCCCGAAAGCGCTGTTCTGGTTCCGCTGGGGCGCCATGTCGACCATTGTTACGGGCCTGATACTCGCCATGCTGAACAATTACATCGTTCAGGTGCTGACCATCGGCGCTATGGACGGCTTCGCCGTGCGCAGCCACGTCCTGCTCGGCATCGGCATGTGGATGGGCATCATCATGTGGTTCAATGTCTGGTTCGTGATCTGGCCGAACCAGCAGAAAGCGCTCAACATCGACAATAAATATCCCGACCTCGACGCGGCGGCAAAAGCGGCGGCCGGCAAGACCGCGATGCTGTTCTCGCGGACCAACACGGTGCTGTCGATCCCGATGCTGTTCGCCATGGTCAGCGCGCAGAACATCTGACGCTGCACGCGACGGCTTAGGGCAAAAACGAAAAAGCGGCGGGACACCGCCGCTTTTTTTATGGACTATCAATCGGGCTTGTTCGGTTGCCTCACACAGGCTGGCACTGGACGTCCGAAACGTGGCTCGACAATGCGCGCCAGCCATTCGGCGTTTCCGGCGCGCGCTCCAGAAGGTTCGACGAGACATAGGAATGCCGGCAGGGCGCGCCGCTTTCATCTTCGCGATCGCTCGATCCCTTGCCGAGAACGATGACAAGATCATCCTTCAGCCAGACAAACTCTTTGATCTCGTAGCGGAAATTCGCCGGCATCCATCCCGATGCGCGGACGCCCTCCAGCTCGTCCGCGCGGGTCGAGACCGACCCGTCGGGTCCGATATTCACGAACGCCTCGTCGAGAAACACACTGAGGCCGTCCACATCCTGCGTTCGGTAATAGCCCGGCCAGGCTTGCGTCTTTATGACGGTCAGCGCCGCCTCGTCGGCGGTGCGGTCCGCAGCGGCGACAGGAGAGGCGGCAGCCAGAACGGCAAAGGCGGCGGCAAGGGCTGCGGATTTCATGGCGGTCTCCTGCTGGATAAGCGCCCGGTTATACGCCACAGCCCTTCCCGAAGGCGGCGGCTTGCGGTGAGCCGTCAGGATTTTGCGATGAACGGCGCCGATTTCGGCGTCGCGCCCCTTGAAACCCGGCAAGGGCAGTCCATATGTCTGCATATCTGCAAGAACATGCAGGTATGCAGATATGCGCAGGCGTGCTAGAAGAGACCCCTCGGGCCATCAGGTCCGAAGCGCCGCGCAAATGGGAGAAATGCAGTGCCGGGCCGTCAGCTAGTCGCGAGAGAACTCGCCGAAGTGTTCAAAGTCATCGCCCATCCGGATCGCATCCGGATGATCGAGGAATTGCGCACCGGCGAGAAGGACGTGAACTCGCTGGCGCAATCGCTTGATTTGCCGGGCGCGCGCGTCTCGCAGCATTTGAGTCTGCTGCGGGCGCATCGTCTGGTCGAAGAACGCCGGGACGGCCGTCACCATTTCTACCATCTGATCCAGCCGGAAATCGCCGGCTGGATTGTCGACGGCCTGGATTTCGTGGAGGGCCGCATCAGCGGGCTTCCCAAGTCCAGCGTCAATCAAGCGCGGCGCCTTTGGTCGGCGCCAGCGAAAACCGCAACATCCTGATGGAGAAAACAATGCCCCGTTTCGCTGCCGGCGTCGTTCGATTTCAGAACGAAGTCTATCCCGAAAAGAAAGACCTCTTCGAAAAACTGAGCAAGGGACAGGCGCCTGAAGCCCTGTTCATCGCCTGTTCGGATTCGCGAGTCGAAACGGCGATGATCACCCAGACTGAACCGGGCGATCTGTTTATCGTTCGCAATGCGGGCAACATCGTGCCGCCGCACTCAAATCATACGGGCGGCATCACCGCCTCGATCGAATTCGCCGTCGCAGCGCTCAAGGTGCCGCATGTCGTCATTTGCGGCCACACCGAATGCGGCGCCATGAAGGGCGCCATGAACCCGGCCATGACAGACGATCTTCCGCATGTGAAGGAATGGCTCGGCTACGCCAGGGCGGCGGTGGAGGTCACCAATGCGCTCGGCAAGGATCTGAATGACGATGACCGCATGATGATGCTGCTCGAACAGAATGTCGTGCTGCAGCTTCAGCACCTCAAGACCCATCCGAAAGTCGCCATGCGGCTTGCGACGGGCGACCTTCAGCTTCACGGCTGGGTCTACGATATCAAGACCGGCGACGTGCACGCCTATGACGATGAGCAGAACAAGTTTCTGCCTGTCGATGTACGCTACGCGTCGGAAATGGCGAAGCTCGCGACTGACGGCTGCGCCGCGTAACTTTCAATCCAATTCGGAGTCTATCCATGTCTGATGCATCAGGCGCGCGAAAGCGCGCGCCCTTTCTCGATTTATCCAATGTTCGCGGCGATCTGCTGGGGGGTCTGACCGCCGGGATCGTCGCGCTGCCGCTGGCGCTCGCCTTTGGCGAAGCGTCCGGCGCCGGCCCCATCGCCGGCCTGTGGGGCGCCATTTTCGTCGGCTTCTTCGCCGCGTTGTTCGGCGGCACCGGTTCGCAGGTGTCAGGGCCGACGGGGCCAATGGTTGTGGTCTTTGCCGGCGTGTTTGCCTCGCTCACCGGCAATCCGGCGCTGATCTTTGCGGCGGTGGTGCTGGCCGGCATTCTGCAAATCCTGTTCGGCGTGTTCCGGCTCGGGCAATATATCCGCCTTGTTCCGTACCCGGTGATTTCCGGTTTTATGAGCGGCATCGGCTGCATCATCATCGCGCTTCAGCTTTCGCGCCTGTTTGGCCATGAGCCAGACGGCGGCGGCACCATTCCGGCGCTGACCGCAATCCCCGGCGCCATCATGGACCCGAATATCGCCGCCTTGTCTATCGGCGCCGCGACGCTCGCGATTATCTTCACCTGGCCGAAATCCTGGGGTAAATATGTGCCGGCCGCGCTCGCCGCGCTGATCATCGGCACGCTGCTGAGCCTCGTCGTCAAAGGCGCGCCGATCCTCGGCGATATCCCGACCGGATTTCCGTCCTTCGTCATGCCGGCCTTTTCGCAGGACAGCTTTTTGATCGTGGTGGAAGCTGCGTTCATCCTGGCGGTGCTCGGCGCTATCGACAGTCTTCTGACCTCGCTGGTCGCCGACAACATGACGCGCACACGGCACAATTCCGATCGCGAACTGATCGGGCAGGGGATCGGCAACACGGTCGCCGGTCTCTTCGGCGCCATTCCGGGCGCCGGCGCCACCATGCGCACGGTGGTGAATATCCGCTCCGGCGGCCAGACGAAAATTTCAGGCATGACTCATGCGCTGGTGCTGTTCGCGGTGGTGATCAGCCTCGCGCCGCTCGCCTCGCAGATTCCCCACGCGGTGCTTGCGGGTATCCTCGTCAAGGTCGGTTACGACATTATCGACTTCTCTTACCTGAAACGCGCGCATAAAGGCCCGCGCTGGGATCTCGCGCTGATGGCGCTGGTGCTTGGCCTGACGGTGTTTGTCGACCTGATCACCGCCGTTGCGGTCGGCGTCATTCTCGCTGCGCTCGCTTTCGTCAAGAAAATGGCGGACGACCAGCTCGCCCATTTCAAGGCGGGCGAGCCGAGACTTGCAACCGAAGAAGAGCGCGAGCTTCTCGAGCGCGCCAAGGGCCGGGTGATGCTGTTCGACTTTGGCGGACCGTTGAGCTTTGGCGCGGCGGCCGATCTCGGCCACCATGTCCGCGAGCGTGTCAAAGGCAAGACCAGCGCCTTGGTGCTCGATTTCGCGCGCGTGCCGTTCATGGATGTTTCCGCCGCACGCGCAGTGGAAACCATCGCCTGCGACGCCAAGCAGGCGGGTAAAATGGTCTATGTCACCGGCATGGGCGACAAGGTCCGCGATGTGCTCGCAGGCTTGAACGCGGATCACTGTTTGCCGGCCGACGGGCAATACGAAACGCGTATTGAAGCCTTGCGCGCAGCGGTCGCACAGGTGACCATCGGCGATGACGACAAGCCGCAGGCGCTGATCTCCGGCGCGACCTCTCCCGCCTGAATAGCGGGGAGATAAAACACCAACCTGAAAAGGCCGGCGTTTTCGGGCGCCGGCTTTTTCTTTGCGCTGGCGGCGCCTATCCGCCGCGCGGTCCGGCGGCTATTGATGGGCAATGGCCGATGGCGTGCAACATAACGCGGCGCTGCCGCTGAAATTCTCCGGCTGGTTCGCCTCGCGCGGCTGGGCGGCGCGCGCGCATCAGCTTGAATGTCTCGCGGCCGACCAGCAGGGCCTCTCATGGCTGCTGATCGCACCCACCGGCGGCGGCAAGACGCTGGCCGGTTTTCTGCCGAGCCTTGTCGATCTCGATGGACGCGCGCCGCCGAAAGAAGGGCGATTGCACACGCTTTATATCTCGCCCTTGAAAGCGCTCGCCGTGGATGTGGCGCGCAATGTCGAAACGCCGGTCGCGGAGATGGGGCTCACCATCGCCATTGAAACGCGCACTGGCGACACGCCGCAGGCGCGGCGTCAGCGGCAGAAATTTTTTCCGCCCGATATTTTGATGACGACGCCGGAGAGCCTTTCCATTCTGATCGCTTCGCCCGATGCGCGCCGCTATTTCAGTGGATTGAAACGGGTTATTCTCGACGAACTCCACGCGCTCATCCCCAACAAGCGTGGGCATTTATTGTCGCTTGCGCTGGCGCGGCTGCGCGCGCTGGCGCCGGCGGTAAGGTTTTGCGGGCTGTCGGCGACCGTGCCCGACGCCAAACCGCTGATCGACTATCTGACGCCGCAAAACCAAGCGGGCGCAATCTCCGCCCGACTCATTCGTGGCGAGGCCGGCGCCAAACCGCAAATCGATGTGCTGCTGTCGGAAGAACGCATTCCGTGGTCGGGCCATACGGGGCGCCACGCATTCGCCGAAGTCTATGCACGCATCAAGCAGTCGAAACTGACGCTGGTGTTCGTCAACACGCGCAGTCAGGCGGAGATCACTTTCGCGGCGCTGTGGAAACTCAACGACGACAATCTGCCCATCGCCCTGCATCACGGCTCATTGGAGGTTGATCGCCGCCGCAAGGTCGAGGCGGCGATGACGCAAGGGCGTCTGCGCGCGGTGGTCTGCACCTCGACCCTCGATCTCGGCATTGACTGGGGCGATGTCGATCTCGTGATCCAGATGGGCGCGCCGAAAGGCGCCTCGCGCCTGACGCAACGCATCGGCCGCGCCAATCACCGCATGAACGAACCCTCGCGCGCGCTGCTGGCGCCGGCGAACCGCATGGAGGTCTTGGAATGCATCGCTGCGAAACAGGCGATTGAAGAGGGCGCGCTCGATGGCGAGGCGCCGCGCAAGGGAACGCTCGATGTGTTGGCGCAGCATATTCTCGGCATGGCCTGCGCCGAACCGTTTCATGCGGACGCGCTATACTCGGAAATTCGTAGCGCTTCGCCTTACGCCGATCTGCCGCGCAAGGATTTTGACGACTGCATCGAGTTTGTCGCCAGCGGCGGCTATGCGCTGAAGCGCTATGATCGCTATCGCCGCATCGTCAAGACGGCAGACGGAACGTACCGCGTGTGCGACAAGCTCGCCATCCAGCAATACAAGATGAATGTCGGCACGATCACCGCCGCCGAGGAGATGAACATCCGGCTCGCCTCGACGCGCGGCCCGAAACGGCCGGGACGCAAACTCGGTCAGGCGGAGGAATGGTTTTTCGAGACCATCAATATCGGCGATGCGTTTTATTTCGCCGGCGAAGTGCTGCGGCTCGAACGGATCGAAGGCAATGACGCAATTGTCTCGCGTACGGTGCATGAATCGCCGAAGCTGCCCTCATGGGGCGGCAATAAATTTCCGTGGTCCACCTATCTCGCCGGCCGCGTCCGGCACATGCTCTATGATGTGGAGAGCTGGAAAGCCTATCCGGACCAAGTGCGCGACTGGCTGGAAAAACAGCGCGAAGTGGCGCGGATCCCGAAGCCCGACGAACTGCTGGTCGAAACCTTCCCGCATCAGGGCCGGCATTTCCTCGTCTGCTACCCGTTCGAGGGCTGGCTGGCGCACCAGACGCTCGGCATGCTGGTGACGCGCCGCCTCGAACGCCTGGGCAAACAACCCATCGGTTTCGTGCCGACCGAATACGCGCTGTCGGTGTGGTCGCGTCAGGATATGTCAGATGTCGACATGGCGGCGCTGTTCGATGAAGACATGCTCGGCGACGATCTCGAAAGCTGGACGCAGGATGCGATGGTGATGAAGCGCACCTTTAAGAACTGCGCGATCATCGCCGGGCTGATTGAAAAGAAATATCCCGGTCAGGAAAAAACCGGACGGCAGGTCTCGTTCTCCGCTGACCTCATTTATGACGTGTTGCGCGAACATGAACCGGATCATCTGCTTTTGCGCGCGGCGTGGGACGATGCGGCGACAGGGTTCATGGACATTGCACGGCTGCAGGCGACGCTGACCCGCGCGAAGGGCAGGGTGGTGCATTCGCCGCTGACCCGCGTCTCGCCGCTCGCCGTGCCGGTGATGCTCGAAATCGGCCGCGTGCCGGTTGCGCGTTCGGCGTCGGAGGAAATGCTGAAAGCCGCGTCGGAGGATCTGATTGCGACGGCGATGGGGGAGAAGAGCTAAACCTTTCCGCTGTCATCCCGTGTGCTGCGCAGCGCGAAGCGATGCGCTGCTAGCACGGGACCCATGGTGCAAGAAATAAGTGAAGCACCATGGGTCCCGCATCTGCGCGGCAGCATTTCATGCTGCCGCGCGTGCGGGATGACAATTGAGAGGGCTTTTCAACCTTGAAAAATCCCGCCATCTTCGCGCCATGGCGACCATCCTCCTCAATGGCGAGACCCTCACCCCCGATCCGCTCGGCGCGGCTTA